>Ga0068856_100001297_pt1 | contig 26299 bp, 20 predicted proteins | sample KBSCornC62_FD_66595 | JGI IMG/M metagenome (GOLD analysis project Ga0068856, IMG submission 66595) | Corn rhizosphere microbial communities from Kellogg Biological Station, Michigan, USA - KBS Corn C6-2 | ecosystem: Host-associated > Plants > Roots > Rhizosphere > Soil ... | reverse complement strand
TCACCTTGCTGAGCTAAAAAATATAATAGCCCGTTTCTTGCTGGATAAGGCCCGTGATAAGGCTGATGCTGTCTGGGATGAAAAAGGTTATACTGACGAGCAACTTAAGCATATGCTTAGTAAGTAGTTATGCCGTCTCTCAAAATTGTACTTGATACAAACGCACTGCTTCCGTCCGTTTCTAGTCGATCTTCTTACGCAATTATTTTGGATAAGCTTTATGAAGGTGCTTATGAGTTATATTTAAGTAACGACATATTGCTCGAATACGAAGAAAAGATAGCCGATATTTTTTCAAAAGAGACAGCAGAACTAATAGCAGGAGCCTTCTCGTTGCTCACCAACGTCAAGAAAATTGATGTTCACTTTCATTTAAATCTGATAGCTTCAGATGAGGACGACAATAAATTTTCGGATTGTGCTTTTGCGGGTAACGTCCATTTCCTGATTACAGATGATAAGCATTTCAATAGATTAAGGTCTATACCATTCCCCACGATCAATATTATGTCGCTGGATGAATTCAAAAAACTGCTCGAAAGTTAATTAGATTGCAGTTGTTTGGTTAGCGTTCGCGGAGAGTGTATTTAGCAAATGCTTCTTCCAATGGAAGCGCCTTCGAGTCTTTATCCTTCAGTAGATAATTTAACAACTCCTCATCGGGCGCTTTCCTGCCAATTACAGTCACCATGTTTTTTGAACCCGGTTCTTTGAATTCCGGGTTTTGCGGTTCTAATGTAGGACCCTCAGCGAACTTCCTTATGGGATCGATTTTCTTTTCTGAATCTGATTTAATAGGGCGCATAGTCATTATTGAAAGTTAGTACTAATAAATGAAATAGCTATCGGGAAAAGCTGATGCCCTCAAAACAGACCTCCAATAGCGACTTTTATTCACCCACAAAAAAACTAATCTCTAGTCTCCAATCTCTAATCACAAATTACTACCTTTGCGGCTTCAAAAACAGTGTGTCCATGAGCCAATCAGTGCAAATAAAAAACGCCTTAATTTCAGTTTATTACAAAGACAATCTCGAACCTATTATACATGAACTAAAGCGCCTTGGCGTGAACATGTATTCGACCGGCGGAACGGAAACTTTTATCCGTAGTCTGGGTGCGGATGTAATAGCAGTTGAAGACCTCACTTCGTATCCGTCTATCCTTGGCGGCCGTGTGAAAACGCTTCATCCAAAGGTGTTCGGTGGTATCCTGGCACGCAGAAGTTTTGAAGGTGACCAACAGCAACTGGAGCAATACGAAATTCCGGAAATAGACCTGGTGATCGTTGATCTGTATCCTTTCGAAGAAACCGTAAAATCTGGCGCAGGTCAGGATGACGTGATCGAGAAGATCGATATCGGCGGTATTTCGCTGATCCGCGCAGCGGCCAAGAACTTTAAAGATGTAGTGATTGTTGCTTCTAAAGACGATTACTCAGAATTAGAGCAGCTGTTGAAAACTCAGGAAGGTGCAACAACTATCGACCAGCGCCGCTCGTTCGCACAAAAAGCATTTAACATTTCATCACACTATGATACCGCCATCTTCCAGTATTTCAGCCAGGAAGAAGAGCTGCCGGTATTCAAACAAAGCATACAGCAAAGCAACGTTTTGCGTTACGGCGAGAACCCGCACCAAAAAGGGGTATTCTACGGTAACCTTGATGCTATGTTCACCAAACTGAACGGCAAAGAACTTTCATACAACAACCTGGTGGACGTTGACGCAGCTGTAGCTTTGATAGACGAGTTTACCGAGCCAACTATTGCCATTTTAAAACATACCAATGCTTGCGGCATCGCAAGCCGAAACTTCATTAAAGAAGCCTGGATCGATGCATTGGCATGTGACCCGGTATCGGCTTTTGGCGGCGTTATTATTGCCAATGACGAGATCGACTCGGAGACTGCAGCAGAGATCAGCAAACTGTTTTTTGAGGTGCTGATTGCGCCGGCTTATACCGATGAAGCAGTAGAAATTTTGCGCTCAAAGAAGAACCGTATCATCCTGGTTCGCCAGAATGTAGAATTACCTGTAAAGCAATTCAAGACGCTGCTCAACGGCGTTATCGAGCAGGATAAGGACCTGGTGATTGAAGGACCGGATCAAATGCGCAGCGTTACCGATAAGCAACCCACCGATCACGAATTGCGCGATCTTCACTTCGCCAACAAAGTGGTAAAACATACCAAATCAAATACCGTTGTTTTTGCTAAAAACAACCAGTTGATGGCCAGCGGCGTTGGACAAACCTCGCGCGTCGACGCGTTGAAACAGGCTGTAATTAAGGCCGAAAGCTTCGGCTTCGACCTTACAGGCGCTGTGATGGCTTCCGACGCGTTCTTCCCTTTTAATGACTGTGTTGAGCTGGCTGCTGAAGCTGGCGTAACTGCGGTATTACAACCAGGAGGCTCTGTAAAGGACCAGGACTCGATCGACATGGCAAACAAAAAAGGAATAGCGATGGTTATGACCGGAGTTCGTCATTTTAAACATTAATCAAGAGTTAAGGCAATAAGTTGAATTTTTATTCGCTTTTGTTAACAAGTGATAATGCTTTTACGTATAATTTTTTCAACTTAGCAAATTAATTTTTTGAAGTAGCAGAACATGGGTTTATTCAACTTTTTCACACAGGAAATAGCCATTGACCTTGGCACAGCAAATACCCTCATAATACACAACGACAAGGTGGTGGTTGATGAACCTTCGATCGTTGCATTTGATCGTACAACGAATAAAGTGATAGCGATAGGCAGGCAGGCGATGCAGATGGAGGGTAAAACCCATGAAAACATTCGTACTGTACGCCCGCTGAAAGACGGTGTTATTGCAGATTTTAACGCCGCCGAACACATGATTCGCGGCATGATCAAAATGATCAACAAAGGCAAGGGGTGGTTTTTTCCATCGTTGCGTATGGTGATCTGTATCCCTTCGGGTATCACCGAGGTGGAGAAACGCGCCGTACGTGACTCGGCCGAAATAGCAGGAGCAAAAGAGGTATACTTAATACACGAACCTATGGCCGCTGCTGTTGGTATCGGCATCGACGTTGAAGAGCCAATGGGTAACATGATCATCGACATCGGCGGTGGTACTACCGAGATTGCGGTTATCGCTTTGTCGGGTATCGTATGCGACCAGTCTATCCGCGTTGCCGGTGATAACTTCGACTCAGACATCGTTCAATATATCCGTCGCCAGCACAACATTATGATTGGTGACCGTACCGCTGAAAAGATCAAAATAGAAGTAGGTGCAGCATTACCGGAAATATCAGATCCTCCGGGCGATTTCGCAGTACAGGGTCGCGACCTGATGACCGGTGTGCCAAAGCAGATCATGGTATCGTATACCGAGATCGCGCATTGCCTCGATAAATCGATCTCGAAAATAGAAGAAGCTATCCTGAAGGCGCTCGAAATTACGCCTCCTGAGCTTTCGGCAGATATTTACCAGACCGGTATTTACTTGACCGGCGGTGGCGCCTTGCTCCGCGGGCTGGATAAACGTGTAGCGGCCAAAACCAAACTGCCCGTGCACGTAGCCGAAGATCCGCTTCGCGCAGTAGTACGCGGCACCGGCACAGCGTTGAAAAATATTGGCAATTTTAAGTTCCTTATGCAGTGAGGTAGAGATTAGAGATTGGAGATTAGAGATTAGGTTTACAAAAGCCACTAAGAATAAGATATGCTCTCTTTCACCGATCTTGAGGTTTGGAAAAAAGCAAGAATATTGCGCAACAATATTAACGAGCTTGCTCAATCGTTCCCATCAGAGGAAAAGTATCGATTGCAGGACCAGATTATTCGGTCATCAAGATCTATTGGAAATAACATCGCCGAAGGGCACGGGCGCTTGCATTATGCTGAAGCTGCGAAATTTCTAATCAATGCACGAGGTTCGGCAGCAGAAACGATAGATCATCTCATTATCGCATTGGACAACAAATTCATTAGCGAGGAACAATTTGATATATTTAAACGAGATTGCGAGGAGTGTATGAAGATGATAAACGGATATATTAATTACTTGAGGAAACAAACTAACCTCTAATCTCTAATTAACTAGTCTCTAACCCCATGCGTAACCTCCTGATTTTTATCACCAAGTACAACGCATTCTTTTTATTCCTCATTTTCGAAATAATCTCGCTGGTTATTTATATCAAGTACAATTCGTTCCAGAAAGCTACATTTATCAGTTCAACAGCCAGGGTAACCGGAGCTTTGTATACCCAGGTTAACGGGGCCAAAGATTACCTGCACCTAAAGGATGTAAATGACAGTCTGGCAAAGGAAAATGCACGCCTGCGTGGACAGCTTAAAACATCATTCTACAAAGACACTTCGGCAAAGCATGAAGTGAATGATACCAACTATAAGCAGCAATATACCTTCATTGAGGCAAAAGTTATCAACAACTCTATTAACCGCCGTAACAATTATATCACTATCGACCGGGGCACATTGCAAGGTGTTGCCAAAGGCATGGGTGTAATTTGCGGTTCGGGCCTGGTGGGTAAGGTTGTTTTTGCGGGCGAGCATCTTTCGGTGGTCCAATCGTTACTGCATAAGGATTCGCGTTTCAGCGCAATGCTGGCTACAGGAAAAGAGTTGGGTTATATCGAGTGGAGCGATGATCTAAATCCGCATAAAGGTATTTTAAAGGATGTGTCCAATAATGCACAACCAAAATTGGGTGAAGCAGTGGTTACTTCCGAATTTTCGCTTTTCCCGGCAGGTATTCCTATCGGTAAAGTGAGCAATCTGCATTCACGCCAGGGCGGCTATTCGCTGAATATGGAAGTGACGCTGGCAGTTGATTTCAGTAAGCTTCAATATGTGGACGTGGTGGTGAATAAATTAGCAAACGAACAGGCGGGACTGGAGGCGCAGCAAAAGAAGGATGAGTAGAATAATTTTGACCAACCTGGTTCGCTTTGTAGCGCTGGTTTTCCTTCAGGTATTCTTGCTGAAGAACTTTACACTGTACAATATTTCGACGCCGTATATCTACATCATGTTTATATTACTGCTGCCATTCGAAATACCTAATGTGTTGTTGTTTGTCCTGGCATTTATCATGGGCATCACCATCGATGCTTTTTACGATACTCCCGGTCTGCACGCGGCTTCATGCGTGGTGCTGGCCTTTGTGCGTGTGCTGTTCATCAGCATTACCGTACAAAAAGATGGATTTGACAATGAGCCCGAGCCAACCCTCAGTATGATGGGTTTTCGGTGGTTCTTTACATACGCCTTAATACTCACCTTAGTTCACCACTTTTTCCTTTTCAACCTCGAAGTTTTTCGCTTTTCGGAGATACCTTACACACTTAGCCGCTTTGTGCTGAGTTCTATATTTACAGTATTTTTGATGTTGCTTTCAGGCTTTTTATTTTTCAGGAAGAAGGAACGTAAATGAACAGATTTTTTGAGCGCCGCTATATTATTTCCACCATATTTATTGTTCTGATCCTCGTCCTTCTTGGTCGCCTGTTTTATATCCAGCTGATGGATGACCGGTACAGGATCTATGCCGAAAGCAACGCCAAACGGATATTTTACCTTAACCCTGCCCGCGGTCCGATACTCGATCGCAATGGCAAAATATTGGTACAGAATCAGGCTTTTTACGATATTATGGTGACGCCAAACCTGGTGAAGGCGCCATTTGATACAGCCGAGTTCTGCAAGCTGCTTAATATCGATACAGCCGAGTTTAACAGGCGCATGGCGAAGGCGATCAAATATTCGCGCAGCCAGCAGTCACCATTTGAAAAACAGCTGACGCCTCAGGCCTATGCAGCGATAGAAGAACGCCTGAACGAATTCAATGGGTTTGAGTCATCAGCCCGTTACCTCCGTACTTATCCTGATTCGACAGCTGCACAATTCCTGGGATATCTTGGTGAGGTGCATGATAATGATATCAAGAAATCAGCCGGTTATTACCATAATGGTGATTTCATTGGCGTTACCGGTGTAGAAAGATCTTACGAAAATGTACTGCGTGGTCGTCGCGGCGTACAATATAAATTGGTCGACTCCCGGGGAAGGCCACAGGGAGCATGGGCCAATGGTGCTTTTGATACAACCGCAGTTCCGGGGCAGCGACTGATATCTTCACTCGATATCCGAATCCAGAAGCTGGGCGAAAAGCTAATGAAAAATAAGCTTGGTAGTATAGTTGCAATCGAACCATCAACCGGCGAGATTCTCTGTTACGTGAGCAGCCCGACCTATGACCCCAACCTGATGGTAGGCCATGATCGTGGCAAAAATGCTGCCGAATTGTATAAAGACCCTTACAAGCCATTTTTTACCCGACCGATACAAGCGTACTATCCTCCTGGTTCTTCATTTAAGCCATTAAGCGCTTTGATCGCGATGCAAGAGGGTATTATCACACCGGGATCTACTTATGATTGCCATGGGGTGTACATGGCGGGCAATCACCCGGTACCGTGTTTCCATCATGAAGCGCATGGTGTAGTCGCATTAAGCGGTGCCGTGGCAGGATCATGTAATGGCTATTTTTCATGGGTATTTCAGCGCTTGATGGATCAGAAGGGAGTGAAAAATATCGAACCGGTTTATAACAGCTGGCGCGATGAGGTAAGTAAGTTTGGACTGGGTTCGAAACTGGGCCTGGATATGCCAAGCGAGGGCCGGGGTAATTTGCCAAAATCAACTCTTTACGATAAAATGTATAAAGGCCCCAACTGGCGTTCCAGCACTATAGTTTCGCTGGCTATTGGCCAGGGCGAGTTGGAAGCCACCCCGCTGCAGTTGGCCAACATAGAGTGTATTATTGCTAATCACGGCTTTTATTATAAGCCGCACTTGATCAAGGCCATCGGCGACAAGGAAGTGATCCGGCCTGAATATAAGTCGAAAAACTATGTGGGTATTGATTCGCAGTATTTCGAACCGCTGATAAATGGTATGCAAGCGGTAGTAGATAATGGCACTGCGAAAGCATCACAGATACCTGGGATCGTAATGTGCGGTAAAACAGGTACTGCCCAAAACCCGCACGGCGAGGACCATTCGGTGTTTGTTGCTTTTGCACCCCGCGATAATCCAAAGATTGCAGTGGCGGTGGTTGTCGAGAATGCAGGCCAGGGCGGTAGTTGGGCCGCGCCGATTGCCAGCTTTATCGTCGAAAAATATCTCAGGGATAGTATTTCTGTTCGGCCGTCTGGTATTACACCCCAGCAGTTTGCTAATGCCAACAGGCTCCCTCCGCCGCCAGAGGATTACCAGAAAAAAATCAAATCCAAACCGGTACCCAAGGACACGCTTAACAAGATGGGTTTAGATACTTCGGACAGAAAAGAAGTGCCCGAAAAGAAAGAAGCTGAGAATGGGAAGCCATTGAAGTCTGCTCAAAATAGGAGTCACAAACCTGCTCAGCGGCAACTAACAGCAATGTTGCCGGGAAGGGAGGACGATGAACACCAATAATCAGCAGCGGAGCTTCTTTTTCAATGTCGATTGGCTGATGGTATTCATATACCTGGCCCTATGTACCATCGGCATTGTCAATATCCATTCGGCTGTTTATAACCCTAAGTACCCTGCACTGTTTGATCTGAATACCGATTATGGCAAGCAATTGCTCTATGTAATAATTGGTTTGTGTGTAGGAATAGTTATCCTGCTGCTCGATAGCCGGTTTTTTAGCTCATTGGCCCCGGTTTTCTATGGGATAACAGTCGTTTTGCTGATGGTGGTATTGGTTGTGGGCCGAAACGTAGGTGGTAACCAGGCCTGGATATCGCTTGGGGGTGGATTCAGACTCCAACCATCCGAATTTGCCAAGCTCAGCACCTGTTTGCTGCTGGCCAGGTATTTAAGTGGCACCAATATTAAAGTGACTGATACGCGTTCGTTTGTCATCGCAGCTGCGATTATTGGATTCCCGATGTTCCTGATCATGCTGCAGCCGGATGCCGGATCCACTTTAGTATTCAGCTGCCTCTTATTCGTTTTATACCGCGAAGGGCTTTCGCCTTACTTCCTCATCCTGGAAGGGCTCTTCATCACGCTCTTCGTATTGACATTGAAACTAAACAATGCGATAGGAATAGCAGGCGTCCTGGTTGGCATAGCGGGTCTTATCATCTTTTTAAATCGCCGGAATCGAAAATTGATTCGCACCATAGCTGTGGGCCTTGCCATCTGTGTAGCTTTCATTTTTTGTGTTCGATTTATCTATACCAAGGTTTTAAAGCCCCACCAAAAGGTTCGTATCGATATCGTATTAGGTATCACTAGCGACGTTAAGGGTAAAGGTTATAACGTCCACCAGTCGCTTATTGCCATTGGTTCCGGTAAGATGTGGGGCAGGGGCTATATGCGTGGCACACAAACTAAATTCTCCTTCGTGCCGGAACAGGGCACCGATTTTATCTTCTGTACGGTAGGTGAGGAGTGGGGCTTTGCCGGGTCGGTAGTAGTACTCGGACTTTATTTATTCCTTGTGCTTCGAATTATCCGGATAGCGGAGCGGCAACGATCGCCCTTCTCCCGGATATATGCCTATGGCGTCGCGTCCGTCATTTTCTTCCACGTCGTTATCAACATCGGTATGACCATAGGGATCGTGCCTTCAATCGGCATTCCATTGCCGCTCATCAGCTATGGAGGCTCGTCACTACTCAGCTTTACCATCATGCTGTTTATCCTGATCAAGCTGGATTCGAATAGGATGGGGATTGTTTATTAAGTAGCAGCTATTTGAGTAGCAGTTGCAGTCGTTGAATTGGTCAATAAAAATAATAGGCCCAGCAGTGAAAGTGGGGATTATATGCCGATGAATTTTTTTGCGAAAATAGCCAGCTAAGAATAATTATGCCAGTCAAAAAATGACTGCCACTGCTACTGCTACTGCCACTTAGGAGAACCGTCTTCTCAAAAGCGCATGAAACTTATCCACAGTAGACTGCTTACTTTCCCAGTGATTTTTAGCCGCATAATTATTTTGCAGGAACTCTTCGGCTTCCTCAAATGTTTGTAAGCGGTTCAGGATATCAATGGCTTCGCTGTATGCCAGGTTATAGCCATTAAAAAGGTCCTTAATGTATAGCAACTTATCATTCAGGTTGATGGCCTGTTTCAGATCAGATATAGCATGCGGATGAAGCTGTTCAGAAAGTTTTGCCGTTTTATTCAGTTGTGCTGATATCTTCTGGTTGATGGTAAGCGGCTCGTCGGTTTTTGATTCTAATTTGGCCTCAGCAATCGCAGTAATTTCCGGAAGCGTCATTTTCTCCGGTTTAACTTCAACAGGTTTTGTCTCTGCTGGCTTCGGCTCAACAGGTTTAGTTTCCGCCGGTTTCGGCTCTGCAGGTTTAACGTCCGCTGGCTTTGCCTCAGCAGGTTTAACACTGGCCGGTTTAACTTCTTCAAGCTTCGGCTCCACTGGTTTAATATCGGCGGGTTTAATCTCAGCGGGAGGTGGGACTATCCTTTCAGGCTCCGGTTCGGCTACTTCAGCAGTCTCCTCAGCCTCGGCTTGTGGCTTCTCTACAACAGGCTCTTCCGGCTCCGGAACTTCTTCAATTTCAAAACCGGTATCTTCTTCGTCTTCCCAGTTTTGCGACTCGTCCAGTATCAACTCATGTTTGATCACTCCGGGCTCTTCACGTCTCACGACTGAAAAATCGTCGTCCGCGCCGTTTGCTGTTAGGTCAATGTGCGGCACCGGGTTATCTTCCAACTCGTCGGGTTCCGGCTCGACTGTTTTTGCAGGAATAACCGGTTCAGGCTTTGCCTGTTGAACAACTGGTTCGAAATACTTTTCTGCAAGCTTTTTGGGTGGATCTTCTTTGATAACAGGGACAGGAGGCAGGTTTTGCTGATTGAGCTTGCGGAGTACTTCGGAGTGTTCGGCCAAAAAATGTGCATTGGCGACGAAGAGCTCCAACTCCAGGTCGTTCAATTGCTGAACATCTACACTTCCGAGGTATTCATATTGTTCATTAAGCTCTTTTAAAATATTGCCTATCTTTTTAAAAATTTCCTGCTGCTTCATAGCGATGTATCAAATGCCTATCAAAAATAGGATTAAATTATGATATTTGCCCGCTACAAAAGGTTTGCCATGCTGTACAATGAGGAAGTTTTTAAACGAAAAAGCGAATTGGGCGGCAGCATTGAAGTGATTTGCGGCTCGATGTTTTCGGGCAAAACAGAAGAGCTCATACGCAGGCTCAGGCGCGCGCAAATTGCCAGGCTTACCGTCGAAATTTTTAAGCCCCGCACAGACACTCGTTTTGACGAAACAGCCGTTGTATCCCATAACGCCAATTACATTCAGTCCACCCCGGTTGATAACTCTTCTTCCATTCTATTATTAGGCAGCGATGTTCAGGTTGTAGGTATTGACGAGGCTCAGTTTTTTGATGATGAGCTGCCCAACGTTTGCAATATACTGGCCAATAGAGGAGTGCGTGTAATTGTGGCCGGACTTGATATGGATTATAAAGGCAATCCTTTTGGCCCTATCCCGATCTTGATGGCCATTGCCGAATCGGTCACCAAAGTACACGCGGTATGTGTAAAATGTGGCAATCCTGCGCTGTATTCTTATCGCCTGGTGGCCAATGACGCCACCGTATTGCTTGGCGAAAAGGAAAGCTATGAACCGCGCTGCCGGGCATGTTATAACCTGCCGGCCTAGACCCTGGCTATACTTACCTAATCCCCGAAATTTTTTATTTATCCGCCTCAATAAAATAATGGAAAATTCAGCTTAAATTTAGGGGCCAATTTTATTATCAATTTATGATGAAAAGATATTTCCTCCTGTTAATCAGTGTTGTACTTGTAACCTTATTGTCTTCATGCTCTAAGGAGCCGAAAAACACGGGCAATTCCGGGAACGTTACCGGAAACTCAAATGGCGTTGATCCGCCGGCTGGTTCCAATGATGGGGTGACCTTTATAAATGGAGGTAAGTCGGTCATTTTTAATTTATATGCGCCCAAGAAGAAAAGTGCCGCTGTGATAGGTGAGTTCAATAGTTGGACACCCACCGCGATGAAAAACTCGGTAGATGGTACGCGATGGTGGGTGCAGATTGATAACCTGGACCCAACCAAAGAATATGCCTATCAATATTTGCTAGATGGCACGCTCAAAGTTGCTGACCCCTATACCGAGAAAGTGCTCGATCCCGACAATGATAAGTATATCGACGCATCGATATATCCCAATCTGAAATCGTATCCCACTGGTTCAACCACCGGCATTGTCAGTACTTTTTGGTATAGCCAGCCGACTTATACCTGGCAGGTAAGCAATTTTAAGCGCCCCGATCCAAAAAACCTGGTGGTTTACGAATTATTGGTGCGCGATTTTGTGGCGACTCACAGCTATAAAACAATCAAGGATACCCTGAACTATTTTGTTAACCTGGGTGTGAATGCCATTGAGCTGATGCCTGTAAGCGAATTTGAGGGTAACGATTCATGGGGTTATAATCCCAATTTCTATTTCGCGCCAGATAAATATTACGGTACAAAGAATGATTTGAAGGAGTTGATCGATGCCTGCCACGCCAAGGGTATTGCCGTGATACAAGATATCGTATTGAATCACTCTTTCGGTTCGTCGCCTATGGTGCAGATGTACTGGAATGGCACAGCCCCAAGTGCAGATAATCCATGGTACAATACCGTACCAACGCACCCGTACAACGTAGGCTTCCAGTTTAATCATGAGAGCGCTGCTACTAAATACTTTGTAAAAAATGTGCTAAAATGGTGGATGACCGAATACCATATCGATGGTTTCCGGTTCGATTTGGCTAAAGGATTTACCCAATTCAATTCGGGTAGTGACGTGGCGCTTTGGGGGCAATATGATGCCAGTCGCGTCGCCATTTGGAAAGACTATAATAATTTTATGATGAATATTGATCCCAGGTTTTATGTGATACTTGAGGATTTTGCCAGCAACCAGGAGGAGAACGAACTGGCCGGCCAGGGTATGATGACCTGGGCCAACCTTGCCGGCAACGGCGAGCAGGCTGCTATGAGCTATAACGACGCAGGTGGCTCGTGGGACCTTTCCGGGTTGTTTTATACCACTTGGAACTTCACCAACCCCAACGCACTCGTTACTTATTTTGAGAGCCACGATGAAGAGCGCGTTCAGTATAAAAACGAGCAGTATGGTAATAGCAGCGGCTCGTATAACATAAAGGACCTTGCAACGGGCCTTAAACGTTGTGAGATGAACGCCGCATTTCTTTTTGGTTCACCAGGGCCGAGAATGTTCTGGGAATTTGGCGAACGGGGCTATGATATCGGCATTAACGATCTGGGCGGTCGCCTAAGCGATAAACCGCCTCATTGGGAATACATGTCAGACGCTAACAGGCATCATCTTTACCAGGTTTATTCGCGTTTGATACGAATGAAGATTAATAACCCGGTATTTACTACTTCAAATTTTACCTATAGTACAAGCGGGGCTTATAAATTCATTCAACTGCTTGGAAGTGATGGTACCGATGTAGAGATTGTGGGCAATTTTGGAGTAAGTCTGGCAACAAATATTACCATAAATTTCCCCGCCATAGGTACATGGGTTGATAATCTTGATGGCTCCAGCGTAAATGTGACCAACACGGCCTACCAAACCACTTTAGCTCCTGGCGAATACCACGTTTATAGCAATAGCCCACTCAAACTATAATTGGAGCTAAGATATCAATGAAGGAGTCGGCGCTATTTAGCCCGGCTCTTTTATTTTTAAAAATTTCCTATATTAGGATAGTCACAATTTTGTTACGATGCAAAAGCGAATTCTCATTATCGAAGATGATAATGATACGTTGGACATGCTGGAGTATCTGGCGGCTGAGCTTGATCTCGAAGTCATAACCAAGTCATTATTGATCCCCTTCGATGAGATAATTGGGTTAAATCCTTCTATTATTTTGCTCGATCATTGGATAAGCGGGGAGCTTGGAGGCGAGCTGTGTAAACAGATCAAAACCGACCCATCAACGGCTCATATCCCGGTAATTATGATTTCGGCACTGAACAATATTGCACAAATTGCTGTGAACTGCAAGGCGGACGCCTATTTGAGTAAGCCGTTCAATATCGACGATCTCCAAAAAGTGATTGCTCAGTTTATATAGGCTCTAGTATGCAACGGCAGTTTTTAAGCCTGTATCTTTTATTTGAGTCTGTTCGGTAACGGGGATCGAAAACCAGAACGTAGAGCCGTCTCCGTCATTTTGTTCTACACCTATCTCACCGCCATGTCGTTTGATGATCTCGGCCGAGATATATAAACCCAAACCCAATCCCGAAAAATGTTTGGTTGAACTTTGAACCCGGTAAAAACGGTCAAACACATAAGGTAATTTTTCATCGGGAATGCCAATGCCTGAATCTTTGACAGAAAATCTAAGGGTGCCATTTTGCGCCTTAATGCTCAAGGTTACCTGGTCGCTGTCAGGAGAGTATTTGATTGCGTTAGAAAGGAAATTATTTATCACCTGTTCCAGTCGGCTTCTGTCGGCATTTACAGTAAAATCGCCTTCCGATTCCAAAGAAATCTTGTGATGGCTTTGCGTTTGCCGGTTTTGCTCAACAATATCGTTCAGTAGTTCGGCAAATGAAAAGTCCTCCATATAGAACTGCATTTTCCCGGCCTGTAAGCTGGTAACATCAAGCAAGTCGGACACTAGAACTGTCATGCGTTCCATTTGCTTATTTGCCTTAGATATGAAAGCACCCGCTTTTGGATCCGCCACATGCATGCGGTCCAGTATCTGCAAAGCTGCCCTCATCGTTGTAACCGGTGTTTTCAACTCGTGGCTGGCTATGCTCATAAATTCGTCCTTGCTGCGCAACTGCTCCTTCATTTCGTCGGCGCTTTGTTGAGCCAGCTTCCGGGCGGTAACCAGCTCGGTAATTTCGTGCGCCAGCGTGATCACACCCGATATGGTGCCATCAGCCTCGTATAGCGGTTCATAAATAAATTTAACATATACCCTGGCCGGGCGTCCATGCCGCACCAGGTCGACATGCTTTTCATGGGACACGTAGCGTTTGCCGGTCGTCAGCACATTCCCGAGTAGGTTTTCAAATCCTTGCCCTCTCAATTCGGGGAGGGCATCAAACAAGCGCTTGTTCAGAACCTCATCGGCTTCGCGCCCCCATATTTCCAGTATATGGCGGTTGGCCAATTCTATAATATGATCCGGGCCCCGTACTATTGAAATAGCTACTGGTGCATTGGTAAATAATTGCCTGATAAGTTCATCAGCATGATTCCGCGTTCTGGCAATATTTATCTGCGAACGTATTTTGCTTATCAGTTCCCTCCCCGAAAAAGGCTTTACCATATAATCGTCGGCGCCCGCTTCCAATCCGTCAACGCGTGCTTCATCGCCGGCACGGGCAGAGAGTAATATAAAAGGAAGTCTTGCGGTGTCGGGATCGCGACGGATCGCCTGAACAAGCTCTTTGCCGCTCATTACCGGCATCATCACATCGCTAACAACCAGCTGAGGCAGACACTTTTGAATTGATTCCAAAGCTTCGGCGCCATTCTTAGCCGATGATACCTCATAGTAAGGTTCTATCAGCCGGCGCAGATAGGAGCGCATGTCGGCATTATCGTCAACTACAAGAATGTGGGTCGATGCATCTTTAACAACGCCTGTCCTGGTTTCATTCGCACTTAGTGCCTCGTCATACCCAACTTCTTCTGCACCAAGTAATGCTGAGGCTTCGTCAATAAAGATGTTAGCAAGTGGCGACGCTTTGGCCGGATTATAATTGTCGCTAACCTGTGCCTGGGGCAGATGGCTTTTCCCCAGTGGAATTGTTACGGTGAATATGCTGCCTTTACCTACTGTGCTCTCAACCTTTATTTCGCCTTTGTGCATCTTCACCAACTCGCGAATCAGCGAAAGGCCTATGCCAGTTCCTTCGTGGGTTCGCCCAATAGTATTCGGTACCCGGTGAAAACGTTCGAACATTTTAGGCAATTCGTCATGCGGGATTCCAACCCCGGTATCCTCAACCTGCAGCACAGCATTACCGCGAACCTGTTTCAATGTTAATTTGATTGTGCCCTTAAGCGTATATTTAAATGCATTAGATAATAAATTAAGAACTATCTTCTCCCACATCTCCGGGTCGACATAAACGGGGGAGGAGATATCGTTACAGTCGGCTTCATAATGCAAGCCGGCTCTTTCTATTGTTGATTGAAACCCGCTTGCCAGTTCGGAGGTTAGTGCCGCAAGGTCAACCGGTTTAAACGAGGCATGCACACGACCGGCTTCTATCCTGCTGAACTCAAGTAAACTGTTTACCAGTTTCAGTAATCGCTGGGCATTGCGGTAGGTGAATTCAATATTTCGCTTTATAGGTCCGCTTATTTCATCTTCATGATGTTTTACAAGATCCTCCAGTGGCCCAAGCATAAGGGTAAGCGGGGTGCGGAATTCGTGGCTAACATTATTAAAGAATACCGTTTTGGCCTGATCAATCTCCAGCAATGCAGCAACACGCTTTTGTTCTTCTTCATAAGACCGCACATTAGCCATCGCCATCGCGACTTGGTCGGCAACCAGCTCGAAAAAGCCTTTGTATTTTTCATCCAGCAGGCGATATGGATTAACGCCAACCACCAAAAGTCCATAGGGTGCTACCTGCCCTGCAGAGGCAAGCGGCAGCGCAATGGCCTGAAATGGCTGTACCGACCAGGTCCCTTTTGGCATTCCAACCGGCACATGGTTGACTATCTGTATTTCACCTGCTTTTATTGGCTTTCCGATGAACCACGAGAACAAGCCTCCTGACGCATCCACCCGACCCGGAGCGATATTTTCATTGGCAGGTGACGTTGTTCCGGTTAGCGTAAAATGGGTAGCGTCTTCATCGGCCTGATAAAGCATCGCAAAAGGGAAGTCTTCGGGATTATCCTGTAAAACCTGGATGGTGGCTTGATATACGTCTTTGTCTGACTTTGAATTAATATAGGCTTTACCCAGATCCTTCAAGGTGCGCAATTGTCTTTGGCCAATGATCTTTTCAGTGTCATCAGTGTTGGCGCATATAATACCTTCGGGTTTGCCGCTATCACCGTGCACAGGGCTATACGAAAAGGTATAATAAGTTTCTTCCGGATAGCCATTGCGCTCCATGATCAGTTGAAGCGCTTCATCATAAGTACCCTCGTCATTGTTAATCGCCGCATTTACCCTTGGGTCAATGATATGCCATATTTCTTTCCAAACTTCAAAAGCAGACTGCCCCAATGCTACCGGGTGTTTTCCTCCTACAATGGTTTGATAGGCGTCATTATAAATATTGACCAAATCCTTACCCCACCATACAAACATGGGCTGCCGGGAGGTAAGAATAATACGCACACAGGTTTTTAAACTTTTTGGCCAATGTTCCGGAGGGCCTAACGACGTTGTGGACCAGTCGAAGGCGCGAATCAGAGCGCCATTTTCACCGCCGCCCGCTAAAAATTGAAGTGCATCTGTGGAGGTATTCATAATCTTTTTTCCATAAATCCCCTCATTTGCATTAAAATTCAATATGTGATGAAATTGAGGTGGAACCGTCAATCTTGTTAACCTCCGCGCAAATGGTATTGTTTTGATTTTGAGGATAATTTTCAAGTGGCAGCCACGCGGGCACCGTACTTTATTTTTATTTCAACAAAATGACGATTGCCCGTGTTAACTAACTTAAATCATATTAAATTTATTCGACAAAGACAGTACATGCAGCCCGACGAAACCCCTAAGCCTCGCAAATCTAAATTTTGGCGATTTTTTACCCTCATGGGCCCTGGTCTCGTGACCGGAGCGGCGGACGATGATCCTTCGGGCATTGCCACCTATTCGCAAACCGGCGCACAATTTGGATACGGTCAGTTATGGACTGCGCTTTATATGCTGCCTTTTATGATGGCCGTACAGGAGGCTTGTGCCCGCATTGGCTTGGTAACCGGAAAGGGAATTGCAGCTATAGTAAAACAGGAGTACAGCAAAAAAGTATTATATACTGTGGTGGCACTAGTTGTGATTGCCAACACCATTAATATAGGTGCTGATATTGGCGCTATGGCATCGGCCGCGCAGCTTCTGGTACCCGTCAACTTTTACGTGCTGATCGTTTTTTTTGCTGCCATGATATTGGTGCTGGAGATCTACACAAATTATAGGACTTATGCCGGAATTCTAAAATGGCTGGCTCTTGCACTTCTCGCCTATCCAATCACTGCATTTATCGTGAAGCAACCTTGGTTAACGATTCTCAAAGCCAGCTTTGTGCCGCATATCGAGTTTAGCTTTGCCTTCTTGTTTATCATCACAGGTGTGCTCGGCACTACTATTTCGCCTTACATGTTCTTTTGGGAGGCATCGCAGGAAGTGGAGGAGGTGAAGGAAAAAGGAGCCATGCGCCGCGGAAAACCAATAATACACTGGACGAACATACGCGCCATGCGTTTTGATAATAATACAGGGATGATCATTTCAGAATTTACCACCTGGTGCATTTTGCTGGTGGGTGCAACTGTACTTCATCAAAGCGGAGTTACCGATATTAAGACCGCCTCAGATGCAGCTAAAGCGCTGGAACCTCTTGTGCATTCGTTTCCGCACGCCGGTTTCTGGGCCAAGCTTATTTTTTCAATAGGGATCATTGGCCTTGGCTTGCTGGCTGTGCCGGTATTGTCGGGTTCCGCAGCCTATGCGGTATCAGAGGCTGCTAACTGGAAAGCCAGTCTGAATCTTAAACCCGGGCACGCCCGCGGATTTTATGCGGTCATTATTGCAGCAACGATTATCGGATCGCTGATCAATTTTGTGGGTATCGACCCCGTCAAAGCATTAGTTTATTCGGCGGTGCTTAACGGTGTTGCGGCCGTTCCGCTTTTGTTTCTTATCATCAGGATATCCGCCAACCAAAAGATCATGGGCGAGTTCCGGACCCGCACATTGTCCAGAACCTTGCTCTGGATCACGTTCATCAGCATGGGTGCTGCTGCAGTGGCTATGTTTTTTACGATTGGTAAAAGTTAGGTGTCGAGAAGTTATAAAAGGTTATAGAGGTTGAAATGGTTGGGCAACTGCGGCATAAGAAAGTATAACCTTTTTAACAACTTTAGCCCTTATAACCTTTACAACCACCGCGAAGCGATGTTAATAACTCACTGAACGTTAGTAACTTTTACTAAACAAACGTTAACCAAAAGCGTCCAACCAGCGTTAGTTAACATGAAAAACATCATGAACGATTATATGCCGATCACCAATCAAATTTATGTGCCTGAGGACGCCAGGGATATATGCGAAGCAGCCTATGCACCCCGGTCATTCTGGATGGAAGTGTATCCGCCGCTCGAAGGAAGCAAAAGGGTATCATCAAACATGCAAACAGTATGCCCCTGGAGTATGGCTGCAGAGCTGCGGGATTTTTCGACCCAGCCTTCAAGAAGGAGGAATATTCTTGAAGCCCTGAAGAAGGGACTTGAAACTATGAGGCAATATCATTTGCCTGCCGGACGAATCCTTTTTGCTGAAAACACGACCAGCAAAGAGATCACCGTCTGGGTCGACTAAGGACTTCCACTCTGTCCTTACGAGCAACAACCGGGACACTACAGCCGGTTGTCCATAAAATCTTCACCCCTTATTTATTCGACTACAAACCAGGAATTGGTTTGTGAAAAGACGCGGCAGCATAGAATTAATGAGGCAAATAGAATTATTCCTCTCAGTTTAACATAATGGGTTAGATGTAATTGGTATCAATCAAATGTATTAAACGCCCGGTTATTTACCCGCACTTAGGAGTTTGGGTTTATAGAATCGTATATTTTTATCATGTGGTTAATTTTTAGTTTATTGGTTATCAAAATGTTGTGTTAAAAAAGTGTTGATTTTTGTTATAAAATTATGATACAAGGTGTGGTTCGTACGCACCATCTTTCTAAAGCAATTATTTTTATATCGGCTTGTCGCCTTTTCAATTATAAACCTGATGCTGAGAAGATTACTTTTTACTTTATCATTATTTGTTGTATTTAACTGTGCGTGGGCGCAACTAAAAACGCCGAGGCAGTTATTCCCCGGGCTTTTTGAAACAGTTCAGCTATCTGACATTTTTCCTGATAACAAAACCTTTGTCGACGCCACTGCCAAACGTGACCCGGTGTTGATCATGAAGGATTATAATGATCAAAAGGACAAAGCAGGGTTTGATTTGAAGCAATTCGTGCTCGACAATTTCACAATTCCCGGTACCCATAATGATGTGTTTAAGAGTGATATACAGGCAGGCATACGTAAGCATATTGATACACTGTGGCAGGTGCTATATCGTAAACACGATACAGTTTCAAAATATTCATCCTTATTGCCTGTTCCTAATGACTTTGTGGTCCCCGGCGGGCGTTTCCGCGAGACCTATTACTGGGATTCCTATTTTACGATGCTGGGTCTGCAGGAAAGTCACAAAACAAAGATCATTCAGAACATGATAGGCAATTTCGCTTACCTGCTCGATACCTATGGTTTTATACCTAATGGCATACGTACCTATTATTTAACCCGTTCGCAGCCGCCATTCTTTTCCATGATGCTCGACATCCTTGCAAAAGATGAAGGCAACAAGATATATACTCAATATCAACCCGAACTGCTTAAGGAGTATACCTTTTGGATGCGCGGTCATGAAAAATTGGGCCCCGGACAGGCGTTTCGTAATTCGGTTAGGATGCAGGACGGTGAAATCATGAACCGATACTGGGACGAATCCGATCTGCCCCGCGAAGAGTCATTTAAGAAGGATGTAAACGCGGCTAAAAACACTAAGGAGGCGCCCGGCGAATTTTACCGGAATATACGGGCGGCAGCAGAATCGGGATGGGATTTTAGTACCCGCTGGATGGATACAACCGGTAAGCTGGAGACTATCGAAACGACATTGATCATCCCTGTCGACCTCAATTGTCTGCTTTATCACCTGGAAATGACCATTGCCAAATCATATAGTATACAAGGCGACGAGGCGAAGTATAAATACTACCTGGCTAAAGCCGTGGCTCGCAAAAAAGCAATTCAAAAGTATTGCTGGAGCCCGAGAGAGGGCTGGTTTATGGATTATAACTGGAAAGAGAAGCATACCACCACACACGTATCGCTTGCCGGAGTTTTCCCATTGGAGTTTAAGATAGCAGATGCCAAGCAGGCGGCGAGTGTAGCGGCTAAGCTAAAAGCAAATTTTTTCAAAGCCGGCGGTTTGGTTACAACGCTTGAGCGTTCTGGCCAACAGTGGGATAGCCCCAATGCATGGGCGCCGTTGCAGTATATAGCCATTGATGGCCTGAATAATTACGGCGATTACAAACTTGCCCGTTCCATTGCCGAAAACTGGGTACGCACTAATATTGGCGTATTTAATTCGACCGGCAAGCTGATGGAAAAATATAATGTAATCGATACCGATGTTAAGGCCGGCGGCGGTGAATATCCGCTGCAAGACGGGTTTGGCTGGACCAACGGCGTACTACTCAACCTGCTCAATCATTATCATATAGATCAGCTATAATTTAGTTTTTTCGATGTATTAGTCAGTAATTTAACTTGTAACCTCACTAAAATTACTGTTGCATTGTTTTTTATCTTATTTTTAAGCAATAGCTTCGTAGCTACGATAAACCAATTTTATGATCAAAATTTTTCTACCCGCCTTTTTACTGGTACTACTTATGCATTGTGCTTCCGCGAGCGTTCCGCAAGCCAGGGTCGACAGTATAATGGGGGTGTTGAAAAATGAACTTGCTCACAGGAAAGATTATGATGATAAAAAGGAGCTTAGGATTAAGCAGCTGAAAGAAAAGCTGAATGCAACATCGCCAGGTAACTATAATGCTCAATATGATCTGTGCCGGCAGTTGTATGAAGAATATAAGGTATACCAGTTTGATTCGGCCTATGTTTATACCCAGAAACTGCTGCGCCTGGCCCTAATAACCACCGACCTCTCCAAAGTATATGATACCAAGATAAAACTTGCCTTTATTCTTCTGTCGTCGGGTATGTTTAAGGAGACATTTGAATGTCTTAACCAGATTAACTCAAAAATTCTCAGCAATACTTCGCGACTTGAATATTATTCCACTAAATCGCGGGCATATTCTGACCTTGCCGAGTATAATGGTGATAAAGCTTATGCAGTATTTGATCAAAGCGAAGCGATCAAATATATTGATTCGGCAATTGCATTGGCTCCGCCCAACTCGTTCGACAGGTTGTATTATATAGGCAATAAACAAATTGTAGCCGGCCGCCTGCAAAACCCCTCGTCCGAGTACCTCGATCTTTTGCTGCACTATAAACTTAGCGAACACCACCGGGCAATGGTCGCCACCGGGTTGAGCTCGTTCTACACCAGTCCCTACCAGGAATCGGACCGCATGTTTTTAATGGCCGAAGGCGCAATCAATGATATCAGATCTTCGACCAAAGAAACTACAGCCATTTTTAAACTGGGCTGGGAGCTCTATCTAAAAGGAAATATAGTTGATGCCTACACCTTTATTAACCAGGCTATGGACGACGCCCAGTTTTACGGCGCCAGGTTGAGGAAAGTGAAGATAGGAGCGGTATTACCAATAGTTGCCGCTCAGAGAAATATATTGACCGAAAAGGAAAAAGACAGGTTCCTGGCGTATTTCGTATCCATCACGGTTGTGGCTATTATCATTTCGTCTATCCTGTTTATCGTGTTTTACCAGTTTCGCCGGCTGAAGACAAAGGAGAAGATCATCGAGGAAAAAAATATATTACTCGAAAAAATCAATGGTAAATTATCTGAGGACACGCATATTAAGGAGGAGTATATCGGATATTTTTTCAATGTGATATCCGGTTATATATTGAAGCTCGAAAAGCTGAAGCGGAGCGTGGAACGGAAAATTACCACCAAGAAATACGACGATGTTTTGCTTTCGGTTAACGAAATAAACATCAAAAAAGAACGCGAAACCCTTTTCTATACCTTTGACCATGTTTTCCTCAAGATATTCCCAAATTTCATTGCTTCTTTCAACTCTATGTTGAGGGAGGAAGACCAGATATGGCCGCGCGATCACGAGGTTTTGAACACCGACCTGCGAATATTTGCTCTTATGCGGTTGGGAATTAATGATAATGAAACCATCGCCAATATCCTGGAGTATTCTGTCAATACCATTTATGTGTATAAGATGCGTATTAAGGCAAAAGCTCTTGTACCTGGAGATCAATTTGATCATCGCATTATGGACATCAAGGCCGTCGATATTCTTAATAAATCCTGATATATATCCGGCCTTAATCAAAACAATATTCTTTTTCTTCATCCAGTGGCCCTGTAGCCGGAAATAGGCCGTTTTACTGGTTTTAAAAAGTGCTGATGAGTTAAATTAGTACTTAAAAAGGTTAAATTAGGCTTATATTTTTCAAGACGCTATTATTTGTAATTATTTCATTATCAAGTAATTGAAATTATAAACGCCGATTTTTTCTTATATTTTTAATAAAGGAATAGGTAATTTTGTCACGTCTTTATTACTTTGTAATGTGGAGGTTCGATAAGAAGTTTTATACCTGCACAAACGTTATAAACCAATACATTATTTTTTAATTACGGGGCCGGGCGGAATATTATTGCCTGGAAATATTTTGATGCTGCGTTTTGCTGTGCAGTGTAAATATTCATCGGTAACGATCCCGGAAAAACTTTACGAGGCGCCAGTGCAGCCTTTGTATTTGAGTTATTGAATGCAGAAGAAAATGGCATTTGAGGGGGAGTTGGTATTCACTAACTAAGGTTAAAAAAATTAGCATTTTAATTAAAAATTAGTTATATTTATTAAGCCAATTAAAACTCAACCCAAATTTTATGCATCTTAAAAATTTACTCAAAGTAAGTTGTTTTATCCTGGCCTGCCTCTTTTCTATGTCAGCTATGGCGCAGAATGTCGCAGTTACAGGTAAAGTAACAGACGCAAAAGATGGTTCGCCAATACCAGGTGTATCCATAGTTGCGAAGGGCACCACAGTGGGCACAGTTACCGATGCGACTGGTAATTTTAAATTGTCCGTGCCGAAGTCAGTAACCACGCTGACAGTTTCATTTATTGGGTATACCACTAAGAGCGTAGCGTTAACCGGCTCGCCTTTAGCAATTTCCCTGGAAGCCTCAAGTACCGCATTGAATGAAGTTACCGTAGTCAGCATTGGTTATGGTACCGTGCGTAAAAAAGACCTGACCGGCGCAGTTGAAAACCTGTCATCCAAAAACTTTAACCAGGGTGCTATTATCAACCCGGTTGATCAGTTAGCAGGTAAAGTCGCAGGTCTGGTAATCACTCAACCAGGCGGTGACCCCAACCAGGTAGCTTCCGTTCGCTTGAGAGGTCAATCGTCAATCACAGGCGGTGTAAACCCGTTGTTTGTGGTAGATGGTATCATCCTGGACGATCCTAACCAGTTCCAGAACATTCCGCCGGACGACATCGCTTCTTACGACGTTTTGAAAGACGCTTCTGCAGCCGCTATTTACGGTGCGCGGGGCGCCAATGGTGTAATCATCGTTACGACTAAGAGGGGTCAGTCGGGTAAATCGGTTATTACCTACGACGGTTTGGTAGGTACAAGCACGCAGAGCAAATATTACGATCTGTTAAGCCCAAGCGACTACCGGTCGACGCTTTCTTCGCTTTATCCGTCAGCATTAGCCACTCTTGATAAGGGCGGCAACACGGATTGGCAAAGAGCGCTTACCCGCACTGCCTATCAGCAAAGACATTCAGTGTCAATTTCCGGTGGAACCAGCACTTCAAATTATATGGCATCAGCGAATTATTCAAATGCCGATGGCATTATTATAGGTTCCGGAAAAGAACAGTTGGGTTTACGCTTTGCCGGCGAGACCAAGGCCATCAATAACAGACTGGATATCAAATTGAACATTGATAATGTTTCAACTACCAGGAAATTAATCGACTATTCTAACTTCAGCTTCCTGTATAACTCTCCGCCTACTTTCCCGATTAAAAATGCAGACGGATCGTATTACGCTTACACAGACTTTAACGAAGCCAACCCTGTTGAGCATCTCGCAGAGTCCACTTACAGGAACTACGAATACTTGACCTTAATTAACGGCTCGCTGGATTTTAACATCACTGACGAGTTAAAAGTTGGGGGTTCAGCAGCTATCTCCCGCAATAACGTTCAGGAACACGGTTTTATTCCGGTTTTCCCGCTCGAGGGTAACGTAAACCAGGCGGCCCAGGGCCAGATCAATACCAACTCTTACAAAACCAATTTGCACATTAATTATGACAAAACTTTTGGAAAGAGTACGCTGAATGTTTACGGCGGATACGAGTATAATGATTATCTCAGCAACTGGTTTGTTGCAAAAGGTCAGCAATACATCACTCCTGATCTGCTCGACAATAACCTGGGTTCAGGTAATACGGCATTTAATCAAATAGGTTCTTACAAGGATGATTATTTACTGATCTCATTTTTTGCCCGGGCGCAATATAACTATGATAACCGCTTTTATGTAACAGCCACTATCCGTCGTGATGGTAGCTCAAAAACCGGTGATAAGTACGGCTGGGGAAACTTTCCGTCATTTGACCTTGCTTACCGGTTTAAGAAAGACCTGCTGGCGAATGTGGATTGGTTAGATGACCTCAAGATCAGGTTAGGATATGGTGTGACAGGTAACATCGATGCTATTGACCCTTATACCGCACTTGAATTAGTGGGGCCGGTAGGTACCTATTTTAACGCTGCTACCGGATATTACAACAGTGCCTACTCAACTATTCAGCAGCAAAACAGCAATTTGAAGTGGGAAGAAAGAAAAGGCCGTAATATTGGTCTCGACTTTTCATTGTTCAATGGCCGCGTGACTGGTAACATGAACTATTTTAATGACAAAACAGATAACTTATTGTCATACTACACAATTCCAGAGCCTCCGGCTGTATTCAATACTGTTTTGGCTAACGTTGGTTCGTTGACCAATAAAGGTTTCGAACTTGCATTAACCGGTCAGATAATTAAGGGGGATGGTCTTAACTGGAATGTCAATGGTCAGATTTCCTTTATAAAGACAACAATTGATAACTTATCAGGTTCTTATCAGATCGGTAGCAATACCTATCCACTGAATGCAACTCAGATTCCTGAGGGATACGCGCAGGGACGTGGTTTGAGTTCTAACCCAATCACCTTCCTGAGACCTGGCTACAGCCCATATGTATTTTTCTTGCCACACTATACCGGCGTAAATGCTGCGGGACACCAAACTTTTGATGGGGTATCTGTAGACCCTAGCGATCCGGGCGGTAATGCAAGCCCTCCGGGCCACTACATCGATCCTGCGCCGAAATTCACTTATGGTTTAACCAACAACTTTGACTACAAAAATTGGAGTTTGAGTTTTGCCCTGAGAGGTGTTTATGGTCAGAAAGTGTTTAATAATACCCTGCTCGACGTAGCAACCGTTACCCGTTTACCGGGGAACAACGTGACCAAAGAAGCATTAACCAACGGTATCAAAGACGCTCCGGTAGCTTCAGACCTTTGGTTAGAAAGCGCATCTTTCCTCCGTATGGATAATGCATCTTTAGGCTATAGCTTCAAAAATATCAGCTTTGCAAGCAACCTGAGAGTATACATTGCAGCCAATAACTTATTTGTAATAACCAAGTACAAAGGCCTTGACCCGGAAGTTAAAACGGAGAATCCGAAAATATCATCCAACTACGCGACTGTTAACCCCCAGGGTTTATTATTTGGCAATAACGTAAGTGGGGCAGGTAACCTGGCATACATTGACGCCAACTATGGTGGTCAGGCTTACTATCCACGGGTTAGGACATTTACTGTAGGTCTTAATGTTACATTGAAATAAAATAACACTTAAAGAAAATAGTGATGAAAAGAAAAAGATTTTTAGTTATTGCCTGCTCTGTAATATTTTTAGGCGGCATAACGCAATCGTGCACGAAGCTCGACAAAAAGGTATACAACGTCGTGCCGGTAGGCAACTTTTATCAAACGCCCGACCAGATAGCGGCCGGTGTTGCTCCTGCCTATATAGCCATGCAGGCAATTCCTGATGGCAACGTCATGCAGATGAACGAGATCACCAGCGACGAGATCATTGTGCCTACCAGGGGTAACGACTGGTATGACGGCGGTCAATGGCAAG
>Ga0068856_100001294_pt1 | contig 26322 bp, 26 predicted proteins | sample KBSCornC62_FD_66595 | JGI IMG/M metagenome (GOLD analysis project Ga0068856, IMG submission 66595) | Corn rhizosphere microbial communities from Kellogg Biological Station, Michigan, USA - KBS Corn C6-2 | ecosystem: Host-associated > Plants > Roots > Rhizosphere > Soil ... | reverse complement strand
GCGCGCGTAGCCGTTGGCAACTTCCTTCACATCACCCGGCTTGCCCAGTCCGGGGACTTCCTGTAGCAAAATAACCTTCATTGTCGGTGGTCGCTCCCTTATCGCCCTGTTCGCGCGTGCCAGTTCAGGTAAGTTCAGGTGAGGTGGCATGGGTCTGCGCGCGAGGTTGCGGGCATACCCCACGAGTATACACCGCCAGGGCCGCCGGGGCAAGCATTCCGCCAGACTGATGTGCGACCAGAAGTACGACTCAGGACAGCATCACGACGCGATGAATCGAGTACAGGATGGCCATACGCACGCCTGTTATTTGAAGCATCGCGGCCATAGGGATAGCTGCAAACGCTCTCTATACTTCTCGCAACCTGCGCGAGCTTCTCATCTCATCATGTACTTTTTATCGTTTCGCGCAAGGCGCTTCGGTCGCAGCGACGCGGCCACGCTCAACGAGGGGGGATTGTTGTGATGTCTAGTCCACAGAGTTCAAACGCAGCGATGGCTACGGACCAGCAGCGGCAGGACTCGGAACAGCTCAAGCAGTTTGGCTATGGCCAGGAACTGCACCGCACCATGAGCATGTTCTCCAACTTCGCCGTCACGTTCTCGTACATCTCAGTCACCACGGGCATCTTCGCGCTCTTCGCGCTCGGCCTGGGAACCGGCGGTCCCGCGTTCATCTGGAGCTGGCCTATCGTCTTCTTCGGGCAACTGCTCGTCGGGCTGGTCTTCTGCGAGCTAGGCTCGCGCTTCCCTATCGCCGGTTCGGTCTACGCCTGGTCGAAGCAGGTCGCCAATCGTGATGTCGCCTGGATGGGGGGCTGGGTGTATCTCATTGCGCTCATCGCCACCATCGCCTCGGTTGACTTTGTTGTTCCGCCAGTGATCGCCAGCCTGTTTGGCCTGGACGCCTCCAACACCGCCGTGCTCATCGTAATTGCGCTGATCGTGTTGGCGCTCACGTCCATCATCAACATCGTTGGCACGCGGGTGATCGCGTTCATCAATAACATCGGTGTTATCGCCGAGTTCCTGGGTATGCTGGTGCTCGGAAGCATTCTGCTCTTCGCCCACAGCAATCACCCAATCTCCTTCCTGTCCAGCACGGGCGGCACCGAGGTGAACGGCTCCTACGTCGGCACGTTCTTTGCCGCCATGCTGATGTCACTCTTCGTGGTCTACGGCTTCGACACCGCGGGCACTCTCGCCGAAGAGACGCACAACCCTAGCCGGGCAGTGCCGCGCGCGCTGCTGCTGGCGCTGCTCGGCTCGTTCGTGATTGGCGGCCTCTTCCTGGTCGGCGCTGTGCTCGCGATACCAGTCGATGGCCTCGCCAAGTTCATGGCCGACCCAAGTTCGCTGGAATCCATCATTTCAGATGCCATTCCAGGCCTCTCGAACGTCTTCTTCATCATCGTCGCCACGGCCATCACCGTCTGCGGCCTCTCCGTGCAGGCGAACGCCACGCGGCTGCTGTTCTCGATGGCGCGCGACCGCGAGGTGCCCGGCAGCACGCTGTTCAGGAAAGTGCATCCCACGCTGGGAACGCCGATTGCCGCGATTCTGGCAACCACGATTCTCAGCGCTGTGCTTATCTTTGCCACCCAGGTGGAGTCTGTCCTCGTCGCGGTCACCGTCGTCCTGATCTACCTGGCGTACCTGATCTGCACGGCTGCCACCCTCGTCGCTCGGCTGCGTGGCAGGTTCGTCGCCGGTGGCTCCTTCAGCCTGGGCGGACTGGGGTTAATCGTCAACGTGCTGGCTGTTGTCTGGGGCATCGCGATGATTATCAACCTGAGTTGGTATCGGCCAAACCCGGCGAGTCCCGCCTACCTGAACCTCGCAATCTACATCTTCGTCCCGCTGATTCTGGTGGTTGGCGCGCTCTATTACTTCCTGGTACAGAAACCGATGGCAAAACGCGCGCAGCAGCAGGATAAGCCAGCGGCGTAACTGATACGGATACCGCGGAAGAACAAAGTACGGGCAGAGATTCGCTCCCTGCCCGTATTCTCATTTTACGGCCTCCAGCGAGGTCTACCGCTGGCGCGCCCGCCCGCGCAGTTCACGGCCCAGCGTGAGCGCCAGCCCGCCGACGATGCAGCCGACGAAGACTACCGCCACCAGCGGATTGGGCGCGGCCAGCGAGTGCACGAGCAGCAGGCCAAGCACGAAGGCAACCGCCGTGGCGACTAGCAGAATCATGTCGCCCGCGAAGAAGTTGTACGTTGCTTTAAGTGCGCGCAGAATTGTGTTTATGAGAGCGCCTCCCCGGCTGCTGACTCCGTCGCGGCGAGCTCGGCGGGCTTCGCGGGCGCATAGGGGCGCAGCCAGACAATCAGCAGGCCCGTGACGACAAGATAGAAGACAACCAGAATCGGCAGAAAGAGGTCTTCGTGCCACCATGCGATGCCGATGCCTTCGCCGCCCCAGAAGGTGCCGAAGCTGGTGAGCATGATACCCACGACAAACTTGAGCGTGTTTTCGGGCACGCGCTGTAATGGCGCGCGCGCCAGCGCCCCCACCAGCACGACCAGCACACCCGCGGCCAGCGCGCCCCAGATGGCCGAGCCGATGCTATCGGCCGCCGAGCCAAAGGTGATGACGATGAAGGCGACCTCCAGCCCCTCCAGCAGCACGCTCTTGAACGAGGTCACGACGCCGAAGGGATCGATTCGCTGCTGGTGGTGCTCGCCACGGGCGCGCATCTCCGCTATCTGTTCCTCGTAGATCGCCTCTTCGTCGTGCATCGCCTTGAGTCCGGCATAGCGCAGGATGGCTTTCTTCAGCCACTTCAGGCCAAAGAGCACTAGCAACACGCCCACAGCGAACCGCAGCGCTTCGAGTGGAACGTAGCGCACCAGCGCCGTCCCAAAAACGCCGACGAGCGCTGCCAGCGCCAGCGCCGCCGCCGCCGTGCCCGCGAACGCGCTACGCCAGTTGATGGTGATACCCACCACCAGCACGATGGTAAATGCCTCGACAAACTCGACGGCGGACGCCAGAAACGCCGCCACCAACACTGCCCACTGTGTGCCCATACCGCTCCTTGAGAGGATCGCCGCTCATCCGCAACAATATGCCGTTTTGCGTATTTTAACACCCCCATCCTAACGGATGCTTCGCAGCAAGATGCGGCCCGGCGAAATCTGCTGTAAGATATGTATCACACACTGGTGATATCCATCTGAGGGAGCGATTTGCACAAAGCGAGCGCTCGCGGGTACGATGCACGCACGGCGCTCGCCCCGTTCGTCAGGAGTCACCAGAGTGGAAGGTCGGTGGAATGGACTTCGTAGCGCCGCAGTCGCCCAGTCAGGAGAACGCTGGTGGATACACGCACCGATCCGCGCCTCGCCGCACCGCGCGCGGTTGATCTGCGCCGCGGGCGCATTCTCGATGTCGAGATCCTGGTGAGCGTCACCTACGATTTTCTCATCAGCCTGCATGTCGCGCTCGCCTCCGCGGAGCAAGACTATGCCGACTATGATGTGGGCCGCGAGTGGATCGAGTCAGCGCGCAAACGCTGCGACGAAGCCAATCCCGAGGCGCTGACCGTGCTGGGGCGCCATCTGGGCGACGGTCGGCCAGGGTCACTGCATGCCACGCTCATCTCGCTGGTCCGGCGCTGCCCGGAGCCGCGCGAGCCGCTGGACTTTCTCGCATGGCTGCGCGAGCTGCCCTCGGCGAAACTGACCGAGGTGCTGCTGGACCAGGAAGGGCTTGGGCCGGACTGGGCGGAGCTGCTCGCTGCGACGCTTGAGGAGCTGGCGTCGTCAACCGTCGCGGGGGCGGCCTATAAACGGCTGCTGGCGCGCTACCCCGAAGATATGCGCCCGACCGTCGCCGCCATTCTCGACGACCTGGAGGGGACACGCGACACGCTGCTGGCGGCCCTACACACCTGGTATGATGCGGTGTTCGCCGCCGAACAGGAACGCATTATGCCACTGCTGCGCCAGGAGGCGGAAGCCCTGGAGCGGCGACGCGCCGAGATGCCGCCCGACGCCTTCATCGAACAGGCGATGCGCGGGGTGCAGTGGCAGAGCGCGGCCGGCTTGCGGCGTATCGTCTTCTCTCCCAGCTATTTCTGTCGTCCCGCCGTGCTCTATCACGTCTGGCACGGCACGCTGACGTTCTGCGCTCCACTGATCTACGCCTCCCCCGATGCTCACCGTGGCGATCCGCGCGCGCCCGACGAAGAGACACTGCGCTTCTTCCTTGCCCTGGGCGATCCCTCGCGATTGCGCATTCTGCGGCTGCTGGCCGAGCGCCAGATGTATCTGACCGAACTGGCCGATCGGATGGACCTAACCAAAGCCACGACCAAACACCACATGGTGAAACTGCGCGATGCCGGGTTGGTGACGCTCTATGACCGCGACCGCATGACCTTTTACGAGCTGCGGCCGGATGTCGCGCGACACGCCAGACAATTGCTGAGCAACTACCTGGGACAGCCTGGGGAGTAGCCGCACGGTGGCAGAATATTCCACCATCCCGCAGGCGTTGCGCAGTAGCATATTTCTCCCACTGGCAATGGCGCCATACACAGAGTATCGCGCCGCTTGCCGTCTATGCTGAGGGCTACTCGCTGGCGCGCATCTGCTGTAACAATGGAAGTATGCTGTGCAATGTATTATCCTTCGCATCCACGGCATAGAGCGTGCAGAGACACGAGGAAGGCGTCAGGCTACAGGGCCGTGGTTAGGCGGATTAGGCAGATCAATGGCTCACGCCGTTCTGGGATAGTGGCTTGAGGGAATGGGTATGACCAAATCCAAATCATCGGACGACAGCGATAAGACAACGGCGGAGCTTCCCGCGGTGACGCTGGAAGAGACCTCGGAAGTCGTGGACGCGGTGGCTGAGCCAGCGGCAGACGACATGGCAGACGAGGTGGGAGAAGTCACGGATGACGCGCGCGCGACCCGCGATTTGGCGCCCGACTTCCTGGAGGAGTTTGGGGAGACCGGGCCATCGGCTGAGATGAGCGCGCCCGTCGCGGCTGCGCGTGCCGATATGGCACATGACACGGATACGCCCGATGCGCCATCCGCGCCTGAGCCAGAGCGTCCGCGCCACCATACGTTAGCCTCCATCACGCGCCCGCGTGGCGGCACGAACCCGCACGGCGCGCCGTTGCCGCCTCCGCCGCCTCCAGAGCCGGAACCGGCCGCCTTCGCCGAAGATGAGATTCTCGATGAGACCGATTACGCCGGGAAGGATGAGGAAGAGTGGTCCATCGCGGAGCAGCCCACGGTCGCTCTCGCGCCCGGAACGGTCCTGAGCGCCCGCCCGCGCTTCCTCGACACCGATGAGCGAGCCGTCTGGCCGCCGCTGCCGGCGTCGGAGGAGTCCATCCCAGGGACGCTCCCGGAGGCAGCTGCCAGCCTGCACCGCCGCGCCATTCCGCGCCCCGACCGTACCGGCCTCAACCGCTACTCCTCGCCCAATGGGCGACCTATGCCCGGGAAGCCACCCACGGGCTTCCCGCGCACAGCGTTTCCCGATCCCCGCATGCAGCGCCTCCAGGAGCTGCATCGTCGGCGCGACGCTAAAGAGCACGGCGAGGGCGATCCCGCCTCGGAGAAGCAGGTCACCGAGCGCGTGCGGCAGTGGTGGAGCGATCTGCGCCCCGGCCTGCGCGATGCGCTGGAGTATCAGCACGAGGCGCGCGCCAGCGGTGTTCACCCGATTCCATCGTATGAAGCAGCGCCGTCGTCACGTCTGGGCGACGTCTTCGGGCGGTTGACCGCCTCGGCGCGTGGCCTGACCGAGCGCGCGCGGCCCGCGTTCGAGCGGCTCCACAATCAGGCGGAACACGCCGCGCAGGCCATCGTCGGGCGCTTCGAGCCAGATGCCGCGCGCCAGCAGGCGCCTTTCCTGGGGCCAGGACGCGTCGCGGTCTTTTTCCGTTCGGGCGTCTCAGTTGGGCAGGCGCAACGGCTGCTCTCTTCCAATGAGGCCCGGCCGTTGCGCATCATCCCGCGCAAGCATGGCTTCCTCGCCTATGTGCTGCCCGGCACGGAAGAAATGGTGAGCAATCGTCTGCGGATTCATCCGTACGTGCGCGACGTGATCTTCATGACCATCAATGAGTACGGCGATCCCGACGAACAGGACCGGGATGACGATGAATAGCTAACGCCGAATATGCCGCACCTGTGAGAATAGCCTGGCCCGACACCGTAGTGCAAGCAGATAACTGCAACCTGCGCTACGGACGAGGGCAGGGCAATGAAATACCACGCCTTTGAAGACTTTTCGTGGCTCCCCTGGCTAATAATCGCCATGGCGCTCGCCGGGGTAGCGCTGCTCATCGTTCTGGCGGTCCGTGCGAGGCGCGTGCTATGGAAAGTTGTGCTGGCGCTATGCGTGCCGGTATGCATGATTGCTTCATGCGCCGGATTCATCTACGCGGCTTACGTTGACGTACCTCCGACGAATGCGTCTGCACCCGTTCCTGACTTGCTCTCGATCTCTTTTCTACAGTATCCGAATAACAGCGCTACTGCGGTGACCACTCTCAATGCCCGCACGGGCGCCATGCGGGCGCAAAGCTCATTCACGGGCATCTACGACCGCTATTCAGTCGCAGACGAACACACCCTTTATCTGGTCGGCGCCACAACGACATTCGTCACTGCTGTGCATATGAGTGACGGCAATGAACTCTGGCGCACGTCGCTCTTTAGCCCGACACATCCACAGCAACGACTGGTACCAGATGGCCGCTCAATCCTGGCGGATGGGATGCTGTATCTCACGACGCGAGGAGACGTTGGGGAGCGATTCATCCTCGGGTTGAATGCCGGTACCGGCGAAGTGGCGTGAAATTTCCCGATCACGGATATGGATTCCACCCCGAATACCGGGGTGCTGGCAGCCGGACAGGGAATGGTGTTTGTTGAGGGACCAACAAACAACTTCTCTGTGCTACGCAGCAGCGATGGCGAGCGGATGTGGAACATCGGTCTCGAGCCAGGCGAACCGCTAGCGGGGTTTCCAATCTTTGCCAGTGGAGTCGTCTATATCATCACGAATCTCCGGTCGGGCCCGAACCATGCTTTCATTCGGCGCATTGTGGCGCTTGCTGGGCGCGACGCCAGCGAACTCTGGTCGCATCCGCTGGAAGGGCGAATAGCCACGTTAACCCCTGGCCCAGTGGGCGTCGGCGCGAGCAGCGTCTATCTCACAGGCACTGAGTTCGTCGGCAACCACGACGAGCACTATCTCTATAGCGTCAGCGCTCAGACTGGGAACGTGCGATGGAAGTATCCAATCGCCGTGACTGGCAGTGCTACAGTGAGTGCCACCGAGGCAGGCAACCTCGTGTATGTTGCCAACAGCGGCGCTCCGTATCTCGATGCCGTGCGGGTGAGCGACGGCCAGCGTGTCTGGCGACACGATTCAAGCGCGAGCGTTGGGTTTAGCGCGCCAGTAGGTGCCGACGGCGTTCTTTTTGTCAAATCGCTTCTATTCAATGGGAATGACGCGAGCGCGAATCCGTGCCGCTTCAACTGCGAGCCACTGACGGCGGTCTATGCCCTCGATGCGGCCAGCGGTTCATTATACTGGCACTCTGCCTGGTCCTCGTTGGACGTCTTCACCCAACCCTGGGTGACGACCGGAGCGTTGTGGGGTAGCGAAGGGGCAGTCTTCGTTCCGAGACCAGTGCTCTCTGTGCGCGTGCGTGGGGTGTGGAGCTGCGAAACGAGGTCAATCTTCAGGTCTCGGCGGCGGATCATTGCGTCTATTGTTGGCGCGGGTCGCGTTGCGCACCAGCCAGTCGCGCGCGAGTGAGGCGGAGGCGGTGCGGGTGAGCAGCGCGAAGATCAGGCCGATCACGAAGGCTGGCAGAAGCCCAATCGCCGTGAACTGGTCCAGCGCGACGTAGCAGACGACGCCCGCCAACACGCCGAAGACGGTCGCGCCGAGCCGTATAGCGATCTCTGTGCGCTGCAGCTGACGCCCGCGGCCCGTTGGTGAAGGGAAATTGCGTTGTGCCATGGCTCAGGAGTCCTGTTCACTCGTCGGCGGCTGGTTGGATGACGGCGCTTCGACGCCAGACGTTTCTTCTGGCTCGCCATAGGCTACGAGCAGCTGGGAGACGCGCCCGGCGATCTCGTGCCAGATGTAATGCTGATATTCTAGCATCGTTGCCTGCCGCTCGTCATAGGCGCGCGATCCGGCATCTCGCCGCGCATTCGCAAGAAAGCGCTGCGCCAGCTCGTAGGCATGCCGCCCGCGCTCCTGAAGGTATGCCTGCAATGTCTCCAGATCGCGTAACAGCCCCTCCAGCCGCTCCGCGCTTTCGGCCTGCTCCTTGGACTTCGTCTGAGCTGTTTTGTCAGAATTGTGCGTCGCCATATCAGGTATCCACGTGTTTCCGCTATCAGACTTCAATGCGCCTGTCGGTGGCGTGCAGGGCCATCGCAATGCGCAGCGCTTCAATTACCCGTTCTTGATGCAGATTATGCATCACGGCTGCTGGTACATACCACACATGCGCTATGCGCGCACGCACGGCGAGCGAGCGGTTGGTCGCATGTTGGTGCGGCCTTATGCGAGGATCACCTAATCTTCGGTTGCCTACCCCTGGCCAAACATGCGGCAATTATGTTAAGATTAGCAGCAAGCTCGCCTGTGTCTCGGCTGGCGAGCGATGGTGGGGTGGAAACGAAGGATCGGAGAGGAGGCGAGACACACTACTTTTTGGCGCTTTGTAGCGCCCCCCTCGCGTAACCGACCAAGGTACTCGGCTCTGGTTCCCGGCGTCTTCTTCCAGTGTGCGATTGCGCGCCACGCGCGGTCATACATGCACACCTGGAGGCATTCCCGCGGTCGGGCAATTGCGCCCGCGCCGCTCCGTTCAATGATGTGCGGAAGGGAGAACAGGCATGTCCTTTCGGTTTGACAAGCGTTTGAGGCTTGTCGCCGCGGTTCTGGCAATAACTTCCAGTCTGGTGCTCGTCTACGCGGTAAGGCCCGCGTCCACCGCGAAAGCGGCGGCGGCCACCGAACCATTCTGTGGGGCGCGCCCAACACTTTGTACAGAAACGCTCGATCCCTGGAACTACGAAGGACAGTACACCGGCCATGACGAGCCCTCGCTGCTGTTCTACTCCACCGTTCCAGGATCCGGTAACTCGAACCTCTATCAGTTGACGCTGCCCACCGACCCACCGACGCTCCCCAAGCAAGACGGCACCGGTGGCACGTGGAACTTCCAACTGCATCCTGCGTTCTGGTTCGGCATGGCGATGTGTGACGATCAGTCCGCGCCGCTGCCTGGAGCCCCGTGCGCGGCAGATAGCGACACAAACATCTTCAACAGCACCGACCCGAATTCCGCCAAGTTCATGGGCAAGCATCCGGGCACAGGCTTCATGGAGATGCAGTTCTATCCGCCCGGCTGGGACAGCTTTGGCTGCACGCAGACGCAGTGGTGCGCCGCGCTCAACATTGACAGCTTCTCGTCGAACTCGACCACGGGCGTCGTCAACAACAACGCCTGCCTGAGCGCTGCGGGTGAGGAGTACGTCAATTTCGCGTTCATCACGCTGGATGGCAAGGCGCAGGGGCCAGCCGACCCGCTACGCCAGACCTCCGCGACCTTCACGCCGGGTCCAGATACGTTGTTCTTTAGCTCCGGCGACAAGTTGAAGGTGGACATGCATGATACCCAAGACGGGTTCACGGTCATCATTCATGACCTGACCTCGGGGCAAACCGGCTCGATGACGGCCAGCATTGCCAACCAGTTTGGCCACCCGCTCTACGAGCCCGCGTCGTCGACCTGCACTGACCAACTCTACACATACCATCCGATGTACGCCACGTCCGGCCCGGAGACGCGCGTGCTGTGGGCGGCGCACTCGTACAATGTGGCCTACTCGGACGAGATCGGCCACTTCGAGTATTGCACCCCCAATACCCCCACGGCGGGACGGTGCTCCGACCCCTCGGGACGCGATAGCGATGACCGCGGCTGCCTAACAGCTCCCGCTGGCCCTGATCCCAACGGCAACTTCTCGACGATCTCCGGCTGCTCGTCAACCGAGAATGACTTCGACGGCCCAGATTACCAGCCGAACTGGCCAGGGACCAATCCTGATCCTACCGTGGATGCGCAGATTCACGCGGCACCTGTCGTCTTCACCAGTCCGCTCTTCACAGGGCCTGGCGATAGCGGATTACGCAACTACCAGCAGGCGGCTTTTGAGACGGATCTGCCGCGTATCGAAGGAGCAGACACCTCACCCAACAACGCCTGCCAGCGCCACGCTTTCAACCCGATGGATCCGAGCCCTGGCACGGGCTGCATCAATCCACCGAACGGCGCCAGCTTCTATCCGATCTACACGACCGGAACGGCCGACGGGCATTGTATCTGGCAGGAGGGCGGCGCCCTTCTTCCCGGCACGACAAATACGTTCGGTGGCACATCCCAGGCCGAGTACGGCGATTTGCTGGTGAGCGTCTATCCCACGGTCGGCAATTCGACTCAGGGGATCATTGAAAACTTCCACAACACGTTGCCGAACAACCCCTGCCCGGCCCCTGGCGCCAAAACTGGTGGGGATTGAGTGACGGCGCAGTCACACGTAGATGACACTTAGCGTGCATCGAGTAGTAGGTTGACAACGACCGTCGCCAGACTTCTGGCGGCGGTCAGTTCGTCGTGGGGGGAGGCGGTGTGATGGGCACTTTCAGCGCGTCGTTGAAACGGTTGAAGTAGTTGAACAGGCCAATCACTGCGGCCAGCTCGATGATCTCGCCCTCGTCGAAATACTCGCGCAGGTCCGCCCAGACCTCTTCATCCACCCCACGCGCGTCGGTTGTCATGCGCTCCGCCAGTGCGAGCGCCGCGCGCTCGGCGGGGGTGAACATCGCGGCATGCTCGTCGATGTGGTACATCGCGTCGAGCAGCTCCTCGGATACGCCCTGCTGCTTTGCCAAAGCAGTATGAGACGACATTCAATAGGCGCAGTCGTTGATCTGCGAGACGCGCACCGCCAGCATTTCTTTCAGGCGTTTCTCGACCGTGCCGCTCTCGAAGATGGCCTGGAGGTGAGCATCGGCGGTCGCGGCAATCTCCGGGCGATGCGCCATCGTGCGAAACATGTTGGGGATATTGCCGCGGTCGCGTTGATAGCGGGCGAATACCGCCTGCATCTCGGGATCGACGTCGTCTGAGTCCAGCGGCCTAATGCGGGGCATGCTACTATCCTCTCAGGGTATATCTTGGCCATAGCTGACCGGAGTAGACCGACGCCAGCTCGTCGGCGTCAGGTACGTTAGCGTATGCTATAGCTGAAATTATAGGCGAGAACGAGCCGCAAAAGCCCAGGAGGTTCCAGGAGGTTGCAGTGGACGAGGAGACCCAACAGGCGGACCCGGTGCGCTGGGGCGTGATGAGCACCGCCAAAATCGGCGTGCGCGCGGTCATCCCGGCGATTGCCGCGGCAAACAATGCCCGGCTGGTGGCGATTGCCAGCCGCGATACAGCACGCGCGCAAACCATTGCGGCGGGCCGTCCCGGCACGCGCGCGCTGGCGAGCTACGAGGCGCTGCTCGCCGACGACGAGGTCGAGGCGGTCTATATTCCGCTGCCGAATAGTATGCACGCCGAGTGGGCAATCCGCGCGCTGGAGGCGGGCAAGCATGTTCTCTGCGAGAAGCCGCTTGGTATCACTGCCGACGAGGTGCGACGTATCCGTGCCGCGAGTGAACGGGCCAATCGCTGCGTGATGGAGGCGTTTATGTATCGCTTCCACCCGCAAATCCGCTGGGCGCTGGAGCAAGTGGCCGCCGGGCGCATCGGCGCGGCCCGGATGGTGCGCTCGTCGTTCGTCTTCGATCTGCAAAGCCGACCCGGCGATATTCGGCTCCAGGGCGCGCTTGGCGGCGGCTCGATGATGGATGTTGGCTGCTACCCGCTCAACTTTTGCCGCGCCATCTTCGGTGGGCCGCCACGCGAGATTGCGGCGCATGTCGTCGTGCCACCAGGCAGCGAGGTGGAGATGACGATTGGCGCCGTGCTGGACTTCGGCACGGGGCGCATGGGCGTGATCGACGCGAGCTTCTCGCTGCCACGCGGTTTCTTTGCCGAGGTTGTCGGCGAACGCGGGCGCGTTGTCCTTCCCGCCCCATATACGCCCGGTCACGCCGAGACGGTGGTGCGCATCGAAACGGGCGATGAGACGTACGAACGCCATTTCAGCGGTATCGATCAGTATATGCTGGAGGTCGAGAGCTTCAGCCGCAGTATTCGCCACGACATCGCGCCATTCATCTCGCTGGACGACAGCCTGGAGCAGGCGGAGTCCATCGAACGCATCTACGCCGCCGCGGGATATACGCCGCCGTGGCTCGTTACGCCGACGTCGTGAGCAGCCATCCAGCGGCCCAGGGCGTTTGACCGGCCCAGCACGGGCTGTTATACTCACACTTCGGCAGATGTCGGCGGCATTGTAACGGAAAGGGGACTTCGCGCATGGCAGCAAATCTTCCGGTCGCGGTCCCCTCATGCCGCGAGTGTGGCATCCAATCGGTGGCGCGTTGCCCGTCGTGTCGGCGTCCGCTCTGCCTAGACCACTTTCCGCGCGAGGAACATGAGCCATGCGCGACACATCTGCGCGATGCGGCGGCCCGATTTACCTGCTACATCTGTAGCGCGCCCGCCGTGCCACAGCAATGGTCGTCCACCAGCTTCGCGCACTACATTGACCCGCATAACTGCGCGGGCTGCGGGCGCTATATCTGCGACGAACGCCATACCCGCATCCGCATCGAGGGCGTCGAGCTGGCGCATGATGGCATGCGCTCGCAACGCTATCATGTCACCCGGCGCTATTGCAGCATATGCGCGCCGTTCCGCCATATCGGCGGGCTGCCGGGCGCGGTGCGCTGGCTCGTCGGCGTGAGCGGTGTCGCCGTCGCGGGTATGCTCGCCTATATGGAGCTACTACCGCACTAGTCGCACTCGTAACAGATCGTTACAGGAGAAGCCGCGTGAGCACTGGTAGAGCAGCAGCAACCTCAGCCTCAGCCTCAGCCTCAGGCAATCTGGATGCCGTCCTCGGGCGCTATCGGGCGCTGCTGGGTGAGGCGCTGCTTCAGGCCATCCGGGATGCGCGCAAGAGCACGCCATCCGCCGCGGTGAGCGCTGATATCCTCGATGAGTTCTACGGCCAGATCGAATATCATCACGGCTGGCGCGCGTCCGACCTTCAGCCGACGCCGTGGCATCCAGGCAAGCTGATCCGGCCAACATTGCTGCTGCTGGCATGCGAAGTGGCGGCGGGGCAGAGCGGGAAGCGTGGGCAGAGCGACGGGGAGCAGCAGGAAGCGATTCAGCGGGCGATTCCAGCGGCGCTGGCGGTGGAGCTGGTGCATAATTTCTCGCTGGTTCACGATGACATCGAAGACGGCGATGAAGAGCGCCATCACCAGCCAACGCTCTGGAAGCTGTGGGGCGTCCCGCTGGCGATCAACACGGGCGACGGGATCTTCGCGCTGGCGCGCCTGCAACTGAGCCATCTGCGCGCGCGTGGGGTCCCGGCGGAGACGGTCATCGAGCTGTCGGCGCGGCTCGATGCCACCTGCATCGAGCTATGTGAGGGGCAGCACCTCGATATGCGCTTCGAGGGCAGGCAGGATGTCACGGTGGCAATGTACCTCGATATGATTGGGCGCAAGACGGCGGCGCTGATGGACTGTGCCACGCGGATGGGCAGCCTGATCGGCGCGCCAGAGAATCAGACGCTCAGCGACCAGCTAGGCGCCTTCGGGCGAGCGCTCGGTATCGGCTTTCAGCTGCGTGACGACATGCTGGGTATCTGGTCAGCGCAGGCGCTGGGCAAGACCGAGGCGGGCGACCTGCGCCACAAGAAGATGAGCCTGCCCGTCATCTCCGCCCTGGAAGACGCGACGCCAGCGGACCGGCGCGCGCTCGCCAGAATCTACGGCCAGCGGGGGCCGGTCAGCGAGGCCCAGATCGCCACGCTGCTAGAAATCCTCGAACGCAGCGGCGCGCGCGAACGCACCCGGACGATGCTCCGGGAACAATGCGACCAGGCGCGTGCTCTCCTCGACAGCGCCTGCGCCAACACCTCCGCCAACGATGCCTGCGCGGCGCTGGGCGCCATCCTCGATTTCGTCGCCGCCGAGGGCATCTAAAGGCATCTAGCCGAACGGTAACAGGCTGGCGTACACCCTGCGGATGAGCTAGAATCGTGGCAATTGAGCTGCGTATGCCCATCACGAGGAGATCCGCCTGATGAATTCGGTCATGTTAAATTTCATACTTACAGCAGCACTACCCGGCATCATCTTCCCGCTTCTCATGGCCCTGGTCGCTATCCTTGGCGTCGCCCGCTGGCCTCGTACGCTGCTGGTGCTGGCGCTAGTAGCACTGGCGCTCCGCGTTCTGGGTGTTGTGATTAGCGTTGTGATTACCCACTTCCTACTCGTGGGCATAGGAGGTCTCCTCCCCATCCCAGTCGTCGAGTTCCTGGTGGTGATTGGTAGCCCCATCATCAACCTGAGCATCAGTGTCGAGACAGTGGGCGTGTTTCTCGCGCTGGTGCTGGCGGCGCGGGCGCGCAGCTGGTATTGGTTTGTCACGATCCTGCTGGCGACCATCATCAGTGCGCTTGGGGCTAATTTCGCGTTTTCTATTTATGGTCTGCGTGTCTTTCTCGGAACGGTTTCTGGAGCGCAACAAGTGTCTCAAATCTATCTTAATCCGTGGTATATCGTCGTCGCGAACGTGATCGCGGGCCTCAACATCCTCGCAGTATTGCTCTACGCGCTACTTGGCCAGCGGGAAACGCCAGTCGCGCCAGATGCGGGGTAGAGCGGCGCTCCTTGCACGCTTCTGTTATCCTCGATGTGGCAACCGCACGACAATGGCGACCTACTGGGGCGCGCCAGAAGGAGTGCGATGCAACTGACAAGGAGACAGGCCAGATGGACCAAAACCAGGAGTATTTGCTACTGACTCTGCTGCCAGCCGTATTAACTCTGCTGCTGATAGGTCTGGCCGCTGGCCTGGGGACTGTCCGCTGGCGTTGGACACTCCTCGTCTATGCATTGATAGCTCTGGCGCTGTATCTCTTCAGTGCTGTTGTCTTCTACATCGTGAACGTGACGATGTTTAACGTGCGCTTGGGGCTGCCCGACGCCAGTACGATGGACATGATTACCCACTTGCAACAGTATTCGCTGGCTGCGGCTCTCTACAGCGTCAGGTTCGGGATTGTCAGCGCCTTCCTTGCCCTTGCCCTCGCTGGACGGGCGCGCCAATGGAGCTGGTTTGCCATCCTCCTGCTTGCGGCGGTCGTGAGTGCGATTGCGGTTCAATTCGCACTGGATCTCCGAGGGATCGGCATCTTCATCAATGATGGCAGGCGCGCGCTCGAAACGTTCAGCAGTCCGCTCTATACCATCGTCGTCAACGCGCTGGCGATGCTGACATTGGTCGCACAGGCGCTCTATGCGATCTTTGCCGCCCGAACGACACCAGCCGCTGCGCCCAAAGCGCAGGCTGCCAGCATAGCGGATGATGTGACGCTGCCCTGAGCGCTCCCGCATTCCATCCTGCCGCCGTGCTACAATCCTTTTTGTTGGTTGGAATGGCGGCAGAGAGGAGCAGGCGTCATGGGGCGGTCAGACCGGCGAGGTCCGCAGCAGCGAGCACGAACGCAGTCGGGGGGCGTGCGAGGGCGCGCCGAGTTGCCGCTGCTTACGGATGAGCAGCAAGAAGCCCTGAGCGACCTTACCGCCCGCATAACCGGGCTGGCAGGCGAGTTGCGCGCCGCGCAGAGTGGCGGACGCGATGCGCTGATCGCCACGCTGGCCCCCCTCGACCAGCAGGACGAGCCAGTGATGCTGGCCTACGCGGCGCAGCTGGGCTCGCTACGCGGCACGGTTGGGCGTGATGCTGCCGATGTGGCCCAGGCGCTGGGCGAGCTCGATATTCGCCGTGAAGTGGCGCGTGAGGCGCGACGCTCCCGGCTGCGACTGCGCTCGGCTGGCTTTCCCTCGTCGCTCACGATTCCCTCCGGGCCACCATCCATCATCGCAACCGACGGCTTCGGCCTGACGCCACCTCCCACGCCTATCACCGCCATCTCGCGGCTGACCCGCTGGCGCAAGCAGTTGGTTGAGGCGCTGGCCACCCGCTCCCGCGAGAGCGGCGAGGTGGCGCTGGTGCTGGGCTGGCAGGAGGGCATGGACCCCGACAACGTCCGCGGCTATTCGCTCGCGCTCGACTTCTGGCGCACTGGCGTGAGCGGCTACAGCGTCTCCGATCCAATGAGCCGCAAACGCTTTCAGCGCGAGATCGCCGAATCGCTCCAGATGGATGGTCAGCATGTGCCCACGGTCAGGCTCACCTGGGCGGGGGCGCGGCGACTGCTGCAGGAGGCGCTGGAGGCCAACGCCTGGCGTGGTATCGAGCCGGACGAAGAGTTCCAGAGCCATCGCGCGCTGATCGAAGAGCGCCTGCTGGCCGAGCCAGATGAAAACGACGACGAGACGCGCGCCGCCATCGCTGAAGAGGAGGCGCGTTTCGCGCGCGAGGGCGACCGCCCCATCATTCGGACGGACATGGAACCGGAGGAGACGCTGGCCAACTGGCTGGGCGCGTGGTGCTTCGGCGACTACGGGCTGACGTGGGATCTCTTGAGCAACGACAATCCACTGCGGCGTGGCTCGACGCGCGAGGAATACGTCACCCTGCGCCGCCAGTGGGCTGGCGAGGCTGACCCCGGCGCCCTTCGCCTGACCCTCATCCGCGACCAGCCGCAACGCGCCAGCGCCCTCTGGGTGCCGGGAGCCGCTGGCCGCCTGGCGGGCAGCACCGCCAAAGAGCTTGAAGCGTTCTGGTCGGTCGTGCTGCATGAGACAGAGCTTGCGGGCCAGATTGACGAGGTACCAATGGCGACGCTCACGAGTCAGGAGACGGGCCGCCACTGGTACTGGACCGCCTACACCGTCGTCCGCGACACGGCATCTGGCCTCTGGACGATTGGCAAGATGCGCGATGAGGGCGCGGCGAGCCAGACACTCACGGTGGATGAGTTGCAGAAACGCATCAAGGAGACGCGGGAGAGCGCCGAACAGACGGCGCAAAGCGTCCCGGAGAATCCGCGTGATCCACGGACGATGGAGGTGGTACGCGCCGTCACCGGGTCGCTGGCGACGGTGCTGCACTACGATGACGCGCTCATCGTCAAGCTGCCGCTGGACGAGTCGGCGTACCGGAGCGCGATAGACGACGCGCGCACGATGAACAACCACGAGCGCGCCGCCGCGCTGCTGGAACGGATGCTCGGGCGCTTCCCCAATCAGGTGCGCACGCGCTTCGAGCTGGGCGTCGAGCAGTATCTGACCGCCGACCAGTATGCCAACCAGGGCGAGCAGGAAGCCGCCGCCAACTGGCTGGACCGCGCCATCGCTACCATGACTATCGTGGCCGAACAGGAGCGCACCGCCGAACACCTGCAAGGGTTAGCCGAGCTGCTGGCGCAGCGCGGACAGGCGGATGAGGCGGAGAAGTATCTGCGTGAGGCGCTGACACTGGACGCCACGCGCGCATCCATACACGCCGACCTCGCCTCGGTGCTGATGTCGCGGGTCTCGGAGGAGCATGCCGACGAGCCGGAGAAGGCCTTTGGGGGCAACCCGTCCCCGGCCGTCCGGGAATCGCTGGGGGAGCTGCGCGAGGCGGCACGGCTGGATAGCGCGCTGCCCGGCATCTTCACCCGCATGGGCGCCATCTACGAGATGCTGGGTCAGCCTGAAGACGCCCGTCTCTCCTATGAGGAGGGGATTCAGCGCAATGCCGAGGATGCGACGGCCCATTACGCGCTTGGCTCGCTGCTGCTGAGCCGCAAGAACGACGAGGCGGCGCTGCCACACCTTGAGGCGGCGGTGCGGATCGAGCCGCTGGCGGTGACGTTCCGCCTTGGGCTTGCCACCGGCCTTGTCGCGGTGGGGCGCATCCGCGAGGCCAATCGCGAGCTTGACCTGATCGACCGCCTGCAGCCTGATCTGCCGCAGGTGCGCGAATTGCGGGCGATATTGGCCCGCCAGCAACACAAGAAATAGACTCTACTCGTTGGAGGATAGACGCATGGGTGTGCTTGGCTACGCGGCGATGTTCGAGCAGTTTACGCCGACCGATCTGTTACGGTGGTCGCGCCAGGCCGAGGATGCTGGCTTTGGCGGCATCATGGCCTCCGACCACTTTCATCCGTGGACGCCGCAGCAGGGACAGGCGGCGTTCGTCTGGGCATGGCTGGGGGCGCTAGGCGCGCAGACCAGCCGTGTCGTCTTCGGCACCGGAGTCACCGCGCCGGGGCCGCGCTACCATCCGGCGATTCTGGCGCAGGCCGCCGCCACGCTCGAAGCGATGTTTCCTGGGCGCTTCTATCTTGGCATGGGCGCGGGCGAGGCGCTCAACGAGCATATCACTGGTGACTACTGGCCCGAGGCGCCCATCCGGCTGCAGCGCCTGGAAGAAGGCGTCGAGATCATCCGTAGGCTGATGACGGGGAAGGTCACGAAATATCAGGGGACGCACTTCCGGCTGGAAAGCGCGAAGCTGTATACCCTCCCGACGACACCGCCGCCGATCTACATCGCCTCCTCCGGCCCGATCAATAGCGAGCGCACCGGGCGCATCGCCGATGGCTACATCACCGTCGGTGCGTCGGACGAGAAGATTCATGCGCTGCTGGCGCGGTTCGAGAAGGGCGCGCGCGAGGCGGGCAAAGATCCAGCGAAGATGCCGCGTATCATCCAGCTGCACCTCTCATGGGCCGAGAGCCGCGAGGCCGCCGTGGAGCAGGCGGTGCGCGAGTGGCCGAACGGCGGCATGGCCTTTCCCAAGGCCGATATCCGCAATCCCGAGGACTTCGCCGCGATGGCGCAGATTGTCCGGCCCGAGAACTTCGAGGGGCGCGTCTTCATGTCGGCGGACCTGGACGCCCATACGGCGCACCTGCAACACTACATAGACCTGGGCTTCGACCAGGTCTATGTCCACAACGTGGGGAGGAATCAGCAGGCGTTCATCGAGGCGTTCGGCCGGAGCGTGCTGCCGCGTCTGCGCTGGCCGGAGCGCGCCGCATGACGGCGCGTGCGCAGCTGACCGAAGCCGAGGAGGCATTCGCCGCGCAGCAACGGGTGGCGCGCCTGGCCACTAGCGACGCCGAGGGACATCCACACGTCGTACCGGTCTGCTATGTCTGGGATGGCGCGCGCTTTGTCACGCCGCTGGATGAGAAGCCGAAGCGCGTCGGCGACCGCGCCCTGCGCCGCGTGCGCAACATCGAGGCGCGTCACGAGGCGGCGCTCGTCATCGACCGCTACGACGACGACTGGTCGCGGCTGGGCTACCTGCTGGCGCGGGGGCGGGCCGACCTGCTGCCGCCGGATGCGAGCGATCACGCGGAGCTTGTGGCGCTGCTGCGGGCGCGTTACCCGCAGTATCAGGCGATGGCGCTGGAACAGCGGCCACTACTCACCCTCATCCCCGACCAGATCACCAGTTGGGGGCCAGCCTTTGAGCAGTCCGATAGCACCATGCCGCCATCGGGGCGGGGGAACGACTTTCTGCCGCTGGCGCGGGGGCGGCGCTCGGTGCGCTCGTTTCAGCGGCGGGCTGTGCCTCGCGCGGCGCTGGAGACGATGATCGAGGCGGCGCGCTGGGCGCCCTCGCCTCATGGACGACAGCCGTGGCGCTTCGTCGTCCTCACCCGCGATGAGCCGAAGGCGGCGCTGGCGGCGGCGATGGGCGCGGACTGGCAGCGCACACTGGAGATGGACGGCCAGGAGCGCGCGACGATTCAGCTGCGGCTGGAGAAATCGCACGAGCGCATCCGCACCGCGCCCGCGCTGATTCTGGCATGTCTCTATCTCGCTGAACTTGACCAGTATCCCGACGCCGACCGCCAGCGCGCCGAAGAGATCATGGCCATTCAGAGCCTGGGCGCGGCGATCCAGAATATGCTGCTGGCTGCTTACGCGCAGGGGCTGGATACCGGGTGGATGTGCGCGCCGCTGTTCACGCCAGCGACGGTGCGCGCCGCGTTAGGACTGGATGAGACGCTACAGCCGCACGCGCTCATCCCGGTCGGCTACGAAGAGCATCCGCCGAAACGCCGCCCGCACCGGCCCATTGACGAGCTGATCGTCCGCTTCGAGTGAGTGCTGGGCGAGCAGTGCAAAGCAGGCGGCGCCGAGCGGCTTCACCGCTTGACACCGTGGGCAGCGGTAGAGTACTATGACGATGTCACCGGGGAGATCGCGCCGCGGTGATCCACGCCAAAGTGGTGGAATTGGTAGACACGCAACGTTCAGGGCGTTGTGCGCGTACGCGCGTGGGGGTTCGAGTCCCCCCTTTGGCACCACACGGAAGGGTCGCATAGTAGGTCTAGTGCGGCGGTTTGCTAAACCGCTGTCGGGGTTAACCCGACCGTGGGTTCGAATCCCACCCCTTCCGCCAATCCTCTCCCGGCGAACCCGCATATTCAGCGGGTTCTTTCTTTTTCCCCTTTCTGCCACCTGTGAGCACATTGTGACAACACAGCCGGTAAGTGTGACGCCGTTGAGAGCAAGCGTGGCTACGGTCGGATTGTACTGTCTTGCCTGGCATGGCGCAGGACAGGCCAGATCATAAGCTCTCCTGAAAGGGGTCGCCAGTGGGCTTCCAATCGTCACTCGCCTTCGAGCCTTTCCGTATCAAAAGCGTCGAGCCGCTCCACTTCACCTCGCGCAAGCAACGCACAGCGGCATTGATCGAGGCTGGCTATAACCTCTTCCGCCTCAAAGCCGAGCATGTGTTGATCGACTTGCTCACCGATTCAGGTACCAGCGCGATGAGCGCCGCCCAGTGGGGCGCGATGCATGTGGGTGACGAAGCCTATGCGGGCAGCAGTTCTTTTCTCAAATTCGAGCAAGCCGCACGCGAAATCACCGGGTTCAAGCACATCTTGCCTGTGCATCAGGGACGCGCCGCCGAACGCATTCTCTTTGGAACCGTCTGTAAGCGCGGTTACGTCATTCCCAGCAACTCGCATTTCGACACTACGCGTGCCAATATCGAGGCGCTTGGCGCCGAGGCGCGCGATCTCCTCATCCCAGAGGGACGCAGCCCCTCAGCGGATCACCCCTTCAAGGGGAACGTAGACCTCGAACAACTCGAAGCGACCATTCAGGAATGTGGCTTCGAGCGCATCCCGCTGTGTATGATCACCATTACGAACAATGCGGGTGGCGGGCAACCCGTGAGCATGGCCAATATCCGCGCAGTGAGCGCGCTGTGCCACAGCTACGGAATACCCCTCTTCCTGGACGCCTGCCGCTTCGCGGAAAATGCGTGGCTGATCAAACAGCGTGAGGCGTCCTATGCGGACAAGACTCCCCTGAAGATCGCCCAGGAGATGTTCAGTTACGCCGACGGGTGTACGTTCAGCGCGAAGAAGGATGGCCTGGCTAATATTGGCGGCTTTCTGGCCATGCGCGATGATGCCTGGGCGCAAGCATGTACTGATCTCCTGATTCTCACCGAGGGCTTCAGCACGTATGGCGGGCTGGCGGGCTACGATCTGGAAGCGATTGCGGTTGGTCTGCATGAAGTCCTTGATGAGAAGTACCTGGAAGATCGGATCGCCAGTGTCGCCGAGCTGGGGAGCCTCTTGCTAGCGGCTGGGACGCCTATCGTGAAGCCAACCGGCGGGCATGCGGTCTACGTAGACGTCGGGGCGGCATGGCCGCACATTCCTCCTGCTGAGTACCCCGCATGGGCGTTCAGCGTGAAGCTCTATCAGGAGGCCGGAATACGCAGTGTCGAGATTGGGAGCGTCGCATTCGGGCGACGCCGTCCCGACGGAACTGAAGAGCCCGCGCCCAACGAGTTGGTACGCCTGGCGATTCCCCGGCGCGTCTACACCCGCAGTCACCTTGCCTATGTGGCTGATGCGGTGGCCTATGTGGCAGAGCGCGGTCGCGCCATCGGTGGCATGCGCATCACCTACCAGCCCACAGCGATGCGTCACTTCACAGCTCGCTTCGCCTGGATACGGCCGGAAGATGCGGAGGAAACCACCCACAGGCACGACACTGATAGTGCGCGCCGGGAGCTTGTGACACAGCCCTGAAATAGCTGTCAGAGTCTGAAATACGTCGAAAAATCCGCGCTACTTCCGTACGGCGTTCACGACAACCTGAGTCCGAAGGCTTCCGCTAACAGCTTCGTGTGCTCGTCGTAGTGAGCGTAGGTGTTCCCCGCGATGAGCTCCAGAAGCGTGCCGCCGTAGGGACTTGCCTCATCCAGCCGCGCGGCGGGCAGCGCCTCCAGTTCCCGCATCAACTCGGTGTAGGAGGCTCGGAAGGCGGCGAGCACGTCGTCAAGCGGGCGCGCGTGATTGCGTGCGAAAAGCACCGCATTGGCGCGGTCGATGTTCCATGCTTCGTCGGGAAGAATGTCCTCGTCGGGCTCGCCACGCAGCGCGTGCAGCGGAACCTGTTCCCACCAGGTGATGTGGCCGAGCGTCGCCTTGGCCGACCACTCGCCGACCGTGCCCTCGGCCTCCATTTGCTCGGGTGATAGGGCGGCGAGCGCCTGCTCCAGTCGTGCATGCGTCGTGCGGATACGGTCGAGCAGCTCGGCCTTATCCGCCTCAGAATTATCGCCTGGCACTCAGCCTGCTCCTCTCTCATTAAATAACTCTTATAGGATAGCGCCATAGCAATGATACCAAACCGGGTCTGAGATGCCTATTTCTCTGCGTGTGCCACACATGCCGTGCGAATGGCTTTGTATACTAGTGAGAGTCGTTCTGCTTGAGAGCGCACAGCAACGTCTACGCCGTGGGATGCGTGAGTTTGAGACGAGACATATGTCGGTATTCGAGCAGCGCACTATCGTAGGCGCCGACAACACGAAGGAGCCAGCTGATGCGTGACCGTGACCACCAGAGACCATCATCGGTCGCCGCGCGGCTGCGCGGGCAGTTTGCCCCGGCATACCTGACATTGACTAGCATCATCCAGGGAGTCGCCCTCTCGACGCTCGTAATCCGGGTCGAGGGCATATCGGAGCATTTCGAGCTGGCGAACTGGCTGCTGGCCACCGCAACGCTGCTGGCGTTCCTGCTGGTATGGCATGAATACTTGATGCAGGCGCTGGCCTATGTCTGGATGCCGACGCTGGTTGACTCGGCTGTGCCTTTTGGCATTCTGGTGGCGGAGCTGTTCCTGGCGCACTTCGTCTATAGCAATGAGCGTGTCTGGTTCCTCGTCGCCGGTCTGGCCTTCATCCTTGGCATCGTTGCGTGGGGCACGACACATGCCCATACGCAAGAGAATGCGGAGGTGCTCAAGGCGGTGAGGGGCGTGTCGCCGATGCGCGTGCTGCCCTCGGTCGTCTGCATCGTGCTGTTCCTGGGGATCTGGGCGCTCTATGATGTGCTCGGCCTTGGGCAGATAAGCGGCCTCGTCGCTGCGATAGCGGTGCTGGTGATCGTAGGCGTGCTCGCGACGACCGTCCCGTACTGGAATCGCGTGCTTGCCTATGCGCGGCGCGAGGACGCTTCCGAGGATGCGCCCAACGAAGAACACAGTGTGTAATGCCTGTGGTAGAATCTGCCCATCTCGCATGTCCGCCGGAAGCCCACGCGTAGATACCCCTTTTGCCGTCAAGCCACACGAGATTATAGAGTCTTTGTCTGTTCCCTCACAGGGTAGAACAGGAAGGCGGTACGATGAGTCTCACCAGCCGCATCATTGGCCAGGTCATGAAGCTGCCGCCCGCGGAGACGCACAAATACACCATCACGCGCGATGTGGCGGTCCCCATGCCCGACGGCGTCTCGCTGCTGGCGGACCACTACGTGCCGCGCTCCATGCGAACAACCTATCCGACGCTGCTCATCCGCACGCCCTATGGACGGCGCGGCTTCTTCGCCGCCGTCTTCGCGCTACCATTCGTCGAGCGCGGCTATCAGGTCTTCATCCAGAGCTGTCGTGGCACCGCGGGCTCCGGCGGCGACTTCGTCTATGCCCGCAACGAGCGCGCGGACGGCCTCGCCACAATCGAGTGGATCAAGCGCCAGAACTGGTATTCGGGCCAGCTCGCGCTGATCGGCGGCAGCTATCTCGGCATCGTCCAGTGGGCTGTTGCCTCCGACGCGAACGACGATATCCAGGCAATGGTCCCCTCCATCACGACCTCTGATTTCAACTTATTTCGCTACCAGGGTGGCTCCGTAACGCTGGAAAACATGCTCGGCTGGTCAACGATGATGACGCAGACCGCCGCAACTGGCATGCGCCTCGGCGATATGCTCGCCTCACGGCGACGCGAGCGGGATCTCGAAAAGGCCTACCTCCACCTCCCACTCAATGAGGCTGACCGTCTCGTCGTGCGCCAGCCATCACGCTCGTTCCAGGACGCCATCACGCACGAGCCCGACGACGACTACTGGCGTCCGGTTGACTTCAGCGACCGCGTTGCCGAGGTCAGCGTGCCGATCTGCCTTCAGGCGGGGTGGTACGACCTCTTCCTCGACTGGCAGCTCAAGGATTATCAGGCGTTGCGGGCAGCGGGGCGCCAGCCATACCTGCTCATTGGCCCATGGTTTCATGGGCAGTTCGCCAGCGTGGCGCCGACGACGCGCGACGCGCTGGCCTGGCTCAACGCCCATGTGAAGGGCGAGAAAAGCGCACTCCGTGCCCAGCCCGTGCGCCTGTTCGTGATGGGATCGAACACCTGGCGCGATTTTGCCGACTGGCCACCTCCGTCGCAGCAGCAGCGCTGGCATCTCCAGCCGAACGGGGCGCTGGCGACAACTACTCCGACTGCCGCAGAGCCAGACTGCTACCGCTACGACCCCGCCGACCCGACGCCAGCCGTGGGCGGCAACTCGCTTGGCGCGCCAAAGCGCATGGGGCCGCAGGACAATCGCGCGTTGGAGGCGCGTCGCGATGTGCTGGTCTACACCAGCGATCCGCTGGAGCGCGAGATGGAGATCATCGGGCCGGTGACCGCGGACCTCTATGTGCGCTCCAGCCTGGAGTACACAGACTTCTTTGCCCGGCTCTGCGTCGTCGAGCAATCGGGGAAATCGGTCAATCTCTGTGATGGCATTCTACGACTTACGCCGGAGAGCGAAGCGCCAGCCAGTGATGCGCCAGCCAGTGATGCGCCAGCGAGTGATGGAGTGCGCCACATTCACATCGCCCTCTGGCCCACCGCGTACCAATTCCGCAAAGGGCAGCGGCTGCGCGTCCAGGTGTCCAGTGGGGCGCACCCACGCTTTGCGCGCAATCCCGGCAGTGGCGAGCCAGTAGCCACCGCCACCAAGCTCTTTGTCGCCGATCAGGCGGTTTACCATGACCCAGACCATCCCTCGGCGATTCTGCTCCCGGTGCATGAAGGTTGACGATAACGGCGAATTCAGGGGGATTTACCGGGACGCCAAATATGCCACAACCTATAAGGCTAGCCCGTTCATCCACGAATTTTTCGCGACTGTTGAACTCGCTCATGTGTTCTGATAGAATAGACGCAAGTCTAGCAGGGGGTACGTCGCTACTGGAGGCGGCACATGAGCCTGTCTGCTTTTGGGGTGGGAAAGGGTCAGACTGTGAACATCTCTGTCGAAGAGGAGACGCGAATCGCGTTTCGTGACTGGCTGCGCGGCAAGCTCAAAGAGCTTGAATTCTACAATCGGCGTGGTGATCATTATCTCATACGTGAGTTTCATAAGTATTGCGAAGAGGCCGGATATCCGATAGATGAGGCGTCACTTGGACGCTATCTGCGCGATGAGAACCCGGTCATCCCGACGCCCGATCGGTGCCGTGCGCTTGCCGGCGTCTTCAAGATGTCGGCCATCGACGTCATGATCGCCGCGGGTCTGGTCAGGCCGGGCGATATGGAAGCGGTGGGCTGAAATACCCCTGTAACCTGGCCCGATGCTCGACATAGCGTCAATTTACCAATAAACATGGGATCCTGGAGTATCAGGAGAGGGCGCCTGCGCCGTTGCAGACGTCCTCTCTTCTTGTCGCCGACTGGCGTGCGCTCACTTCTGGTATTCGAGCAGCTCGATCAGGCCGCCCATCTCGCTGCCGGTCTGGCCGGGGTTCATCAGGTGGCTGAGGATGTGGCAGTGTAATGGATAGATGCTGCCGGGAGCCGCCCAGGCATAGAATGTGACATCGTACGTTTCCCCAGGGGCGACTGACAGCGTATCTTTCGTGTAGGGCGCGGGCAGTAGATGCCCGTCGCTTGCTACCACC
>Ga0068856_100001287_pt1 | contig 26394 bp, 24 predicted proteins | sample KBSCornC62_FD_66595 | JGI IMG/M metagenome (GOLD analysis project Ga0068856, IMG submission 66595) | Corn rhizosphere microbial communities from Kellogg Biological Station, Michigan, USA - KBS Corn C6-2 | ecosystem: Host-associated > Plants > Roots > Rhizosphere > Soil ... | reverse complement strand
ACACCGACGACTGCACGAGAACGCTCACGGCAAGCGACTGGTTGTGTTCATTGCGCTCGCTCAGCCGTGCCGGATTGGCCATGGCTTCGGTGAGCGTCGTGGAGAGCTCGCGGGCGAGCTTGTTCACCTCGCCTGGGCGCGCACCGTCGGCAGCGCCCAGGTCGCCGCCCTTGGCGTCAGCCAGCTTGCGGTCTTCGGCAGCGTTGCGGAACTCTTTGCGCGCCTGGTCCTTCTCCATCTCCTGACGCTTGTAGGCGCCGACGGCGTCCTTGGCCGAGGCGAGCAGTTCGTCGAGCTTCACCTCACCCTTGAGGCGCACCGGGCCGCCCTCGGCAAACTCCAGACGCTGCCCCGTCACCGGGAGCGTGCTGTCAGCCGTGAAGAACTCCTGCTGCTTCATCTGCTGGAGCACCTTGCCCAGCTCCTCCATCTTGTTGCCGATGGTGACTGCATTACCAACCACCATGACGTCAATCTCATGTCGACGTCCGAGCGCGTTGGCGAGCCCAGCGGTTGCCGCACCAGTGAGGCCATGGCCATCCCGGTTGATATCCAGGTTGACCGCGTGCCGCGCCGTTGCGCCAGGCACCTTCTCGGCAACTTCCTGGAGCAGCTGAATCGCTTCCTTGCGGCTCACGCCGATGATGGGCACGCCGCCTTGATAGTGCAGGCGGCCTTTCTCCGCCAGCGCATCGTAGAAGCGCCGTTCGATTTCCGGGTCGCCCAGAATGACGAAGCGCTGCTGGCGCTTACCCGTCAGCTGGATATTCGCCAGCGAGGATTCCACGCTGGTGGGCTTGTCGATTTCGGACTTGCTCTTCTCAGCCGCCGCAGCAGCCTGCTCGGCAGGCGCCGATTTAGCGGCCGGCTGAGGGGGCGCGGCGGTCGCTGCCGCAGTTGCCGTTGCGGCCTCCTGCGCAGTCGCCTGGCCGGTTGCCTGTGCGGCGTCGGTAGCGGCAGCCCGGGTGGCTTCGTCTCGCGAGGCTTTGACCATCGAGTCGAACGCCTCGCGGTCCTCCACCAGCACAGCCGAATGCTCGCCTGCGCCAGCGATTTCACGGACAACCGACTGGCCCAGGAAGGCGGCCGCCGCGTCTTCCGCAGCGTAGTGCTCCTCGAGCGTCGTGTTGTTGTTGTCTTCGACCATCTGAGCCATCGCGGCGTCGTAGTCGATTCGGCGACCGGGGCGCGGCCGCGGCTCGTCGTCGTAGTGTTCTTGCATGGGCATCTCCAGGAATGCCCAGTATAGGAATGCGTCACTACGAGATTTTTGCCAAAAGAAGCATTTTATGGGAACACTTCATCTCCCCCATCCCACTTGTACGCCGGCCACCTGCGAAGTCGGTCAGCTCAGACGGCCTGCATGACTCTACTCTAACGTCGGAGAGGTCTGGGACCCTGGCCCGGACCTGCGTCGTAGCGTAGCGTGCGGGGGCCCCAGCCGGCCGTCTGACCCGAGCCGCCTCGCGGTGCGGCGTACAAGTGGGATGGGGGAGATGTGGCGGCTTATTGGACCTCCCCCGGGAAACGCCCCACCGCGCTTCGCGCACAGTGTCGCGTAGCGATGTTCCCAGGCCCCTCTAGCCAACCGCTGGACCCGCACTTCGCCGGAAGCAGACCCCCGCCGGCGCCGCACCGGAGCTGCTCGAGGCCTGGAGCCACGCGGGCAGGGCGCTCTGCCGGCACATGGCTCAGCCGGACGGCGAACGGACCCGCTCCAGCGAACACAGCGCTGCTCCAGCACAGCGCAATTCCCGGGCGAGACAACGCGCCAAAGCGACACCACGCCCGCCTGCTTGCGCAAGAAAAACGCGCGCGTGGCGTCTTGCGGCAAGGGGATGAGGGTTTCTCAAGCGCGGGGGAAACGCACCCTCCTAGCGTTGCACAGAACCGTTGCCGTAGGCGAGGAAATCGAGGAGGAGGGAGTGGTGGTTCAAGCGCCGGGTTTGATGGCGGGCCGCGCCGCGAATCGACGGCACGAGGATGGGGGTCGAAAGTCCCGGCCGGGGCGAGTGGACAGGGGAGGAATATTGGTTGCTGCCGGTGGCTTCGGCCGCCCCCGAGCAGTAAAAGCCAGGTCCGCAGAAGCAGCGGCCCTGTAAAGCCTAAGTGGGAAGGAGGCCCCGCTCCAGCGAGGCACAGCCCGGCTGCGCCGGCCAAAGGCGCACCGCTCCCGCGCGGCATCGATGATGGCAGGCAAGGCGCCGCTCCAGCGAAGCGCAGGCTCCTCCCGCGAGGTTCGTCTTGAAAACCACCCCTCCGGCGCGGCACGAGAGCGCTCCTTTCGTGGACAGATGCTTGGCTGGTTTGCGCGAGAACCACAGCGCGCGCCCGAGAAGCGCTGAGCCGCTCTTCGAACTGCGCTGCGCGGGCATGCATCGTCCGGCAAGTCCCTGTACGCCCGCAAGGAGTTGCGCCTGGTCCTGGTCTGGAGCGGAGCCAACCGCTTGGGAGCTGGCGCCGGGGTTTGTGCTGTGCTTGGATGGCGCTATCGGCGCCACCTCCCAGAGGCTCCTTATGCTTTCGCGCTCCGCGACGGGCGGTATGGGGCCCGTCGCTTGGCGCTCGTTTGTATTGAGCTGGCTTGGTGCTGCTTGGGCGTTGGACTTGCCGGCTCGCCTGAGCGGCAAGCCACCGCGCAGGGGAGGATTTGCTTCTCGGGGGGGGAGTGGGGAAGCTAGCGTCGTCACAACGGGTTGAGCGCCCGGGTTTGTGGGGTCAGATGAGGAGTGAAAACCGGTCCTGCGGACGGCGCAAAGCGATACTCATGGCCGGCCGGGTCCCCGCCCAGCCGGCCTGGTTCGGGTATGCCGAAAAAAGGGTGGGTCGATGTACGCCTGGAGCTGGTTGCGTAGCGCTACAAACACACCCGGCAAGGCCCTGGATGCTCAGGGGAGGGTTTGCTCCTGGTGCTCGCCCGGGGCCTTATCTTCCGAAGAAATTCCCTGGTGGACGTCCAGCTTCAGCGAGCACACTTCGGAATTTCTCCGGCCGGCCCCTCATCTCTGCTTTCGCGCATCCGCGAACTGGTCGGGTTCCCCGCCAGTTCGCTCGGCGCTCGCGAACAGGGCTGGCACGGCGCCGCTCTGTCCCTGGACTTGCCCGCTCTATTGAAGCTCAGTATTGCGCCAAACCCGCGTGTGCGAGCGTCGCTGGTTCTGGCCGGTGTTCAGGGTTGTGCGGGGTTCACGAAACGCGAAACGCTGCGAAAGGTGAACAGGGTTTGGGGCTGGCCGAACAACCCGGCAAGGGTTTGCGGGAGGCATGGTGCAGGAGAGGCGACAACGGGTGGCGCAGGGGGAGGGTTCCATGGCGGGCAAGTCCCGGTGAAACCTCGCAAGGCACTATTCGCATCCGCAGACTGGTCAGGGGCCCCGACCCTGCCTCAGTCAGCTTGGCGCCGGTCTGAGTTCAAACCCATCGAGGTGTGGCGCTGCGGGGGTGGACTTGCCGGCTCGCACAGCACTGCGCGGGTAAGCCTACGCCTGCGAGCACAAACAAAAAGGGCCGCATCGATGCGGCCCCTGGTTGCTTGGTTAAGCTCAGAACTGCGGGTCGGTGTAGCCCGTGTCGTTCGTGCCGAAGACGTTGCCGTGGATGTCCAGCGGCGTGTCAGCAATCATCGGCAGGCCGTTGGCCGGGTTCACATACGGCAGCGACGCGGCGATGTCGTCGGCGTGGGCCGGCGGCAGCATCGTTTCCGTAGCGAAGGCCCCGGCCGCAGCGCCTGCCGCAACTGCCCCGGCCATGCCACCGCGACGACGCCCAGCGTTGCGGGCCGTAGCGGCTTCCTGGCGACGGGCTTCTTCGGCTGCCTTGCGAGCAGCGTCTTCCTGGGCGCGGCGGGTATGCTCCACCATGTAATCTTCGCTCATCTTGATGACACGCTTGAGGGTCACTTCTTCCGGGGTCAGCCCCAGGCGTTCGCTCAAAATTTGCGTGATGCGGAAGCGGCCTCGGTCGAGCTCCATATCCTTCTTGACCTGCCGACGGATAGCGAGCTTGAGCTGCAGGTCGAGCAGGTAGCCCAGGCCCAGGTACACGGGGGCGCCGTAGAGCGCATCCTTGAAGCCGAAGATGAGGCCCAACGCGACGTAGAGCAGCGCGGGCAGCAGGAAGGTTGCGACCTGGCGGAGAGCTTCGAAACGGACAGTGCCGTTCGGGCGCTTGGGGGTGCGCACCGTCTCCCAATAAGCGTGGTCTTGCTTGGCAACGATAAGGTCGAATGCCAGCTTCAGGAGGTCAAAATCGACCACCTGGGTAAGGGGGTCACGGCGCGTCGTGCGCGGGGTGTCTTGCGTTGTTGCGTTCATACTGCCTACCTCGAATACAGGGTCTCTGTATCAGCATATCAGCCTCGGATTATTTGGTGGTGTTTTCCTGGATTCTGCCTTTTTTGGCAGTTGACTCTACTGTACCGAAATTCATCAGTTCTGTCAAGTCCTGTGCAAAAACTTGGTACAAGGGGGAAGGGGAGATTTTTCCGGGCAAACGGACACTGTGCCAGCAAGGCCCACCGCGCTTCGCGCATGCGTCCGCGCCGCGTCCGGGTACAAGTGGGAAGGGTGGATTCGCGCCGGGTTTGTTGGGCCTGCGGAGGTAAAGCGGCCGGCGCTTCGCGCATCCTGGCGCGTGGCGACTTGGCAAAAAGCAAGAAACACGATATACTCGGCCGGTCGGTATCCTCCCCTCAATCCAACTGCATGAGCACACCCCGCAAGCTGCCGGCGGCTTCGAACCTGCCGGAGCTGTTGTCACGGCCCAACGTCGCCTTCGATTATGTCCTGCCGGGCTTGAAACGCGGCAGCGTCGGCGCGCTTGTGAGCCCCGGCGGCGTGGGCAAATCGTTCTGGTCTCTGGAGGTCGCCGTGGCTATTGCGGCCGGGCCTCACTCGGACCTGACGGGGTTGGCGCCAACGCAAGGAAAGGTGCTGGTGCTCTCCGCTGAGGATGATGAGGACGTGCTTGCGCAACGCCTGCAAGACACGATGAAGCATGTGCGCGGTAACGTGGTGCTCGATAGCCTCGATTATCGGAGTTGTCTGGGTTTGCATGTCGACCTGATGGAGCTGGAGTGGCGCCAGGAGATTCGCCAGGCGGCCGCCGGCGCGCGCCTTGTGGTGCTCGATACGCTCACCCGGTTCCACAATCTCGATGAGAACTCCGCGCAGGACATGAAGCGGCTGCTGGCGCAGCTGGAGAACCTGGCAAAAGAGTCTGGCGCCAGCGTCCTGTACCTGCACCACACCAACAAGGCGGCAGTGTCGAACGGCCTGGGCGACGCCCAGCAAGCCGCCCGGGGCTCATCGGTGCTCGTCGACAACGCACGATGGTCGGCTTTCCTCGCCGTTATGACGGAAGGCGAGCGCCGCCGTTTCAATATCGCGCCGGAAGACCGGCCGCTCTATGTGCGCTGGAACGTCAACAAGCAGAACTATGGGGCGCCGATGGCGGACCGCTGGTACAAGCGCGACGCCGCCGGCGTCTTGCTCCCCGTCACGCTCAATGCGGCCGCGCCGGACGCAGCTCCGGTCGTCGCTACCCCTGAGGCGCGCAAACCCGAGACGGCTATACCGGAAAAGCAGCCTGTAGCACCCCCGATTCCCCCCACGCCGGCGCCACCCGCGCCGAGCGACCACAGCTTTCCGTCGGCCTACAACGCTTTCGGAGGCAAATGGTGATGATGACCGTATCCGACACCAAGACGTCGCCGCAGGCGGTCGTCGCCGCATTCAAACAGATTCCCACGACGACCGCGCATCAGGCGCGGCTTCAGCTCTATCAACCGACGCGCCGGCCGAAATGGCAGGAGCGCATTATTGAGACGTCCTGGGGGACTGCAACCGTGCGCGGCAAAATCGGACAGGTGCACGCCGACATCATCGAAGCGATTTGCCGGCATGCCGAAGACCATCGCATCGTCGCCGCGACGGGCCACATGCAGATTCTCGTCGACCCGTACCGGGTTCGCGTGACGGTCGGCGGCGGTAAGGCCTATTCGCAGGACACCCTCTGGCGCATGCTGAGCGAGCTGCGCGAGACCTCCATCACGCTGGAGGTGCCCAGTCAGCACCTCAAGATTCTCGGCGGCATCCTCGACCGGGTGGAGGAATCCCAAGCGACGCGCATCAACCCGGTCAACGGCAAACCCCGCCAGCTCTGGCGTGTGACGCTGGACCCGGCCTTCTCGGCCATGCTGCGCGAGGACCTGCAGATGCACTACGACCCGGCGCCGTTGGCGAAGATTGAAACCGGCGTGGCCCAGGCCATCGCCCGCCACATCCTCACGCACCGGGACCAGCCGACGGGCGGCTGGCTCATCGACACGATGATTCACGCAGTGGGCGCCGGCGGCGACAGCGTCTCAATGCGCCACCGCCGCCGTGAGCTGCACGCCTGTGCGGACAGCCTCAAGACAGTGGGCATCCTCATCGAGAACGGGCGGCTACTGCGCGCGCCGTGACAATCCTCGCTATACGGCCGTGCACAAACCGTGCAGCACCGCGAGGACAGAGAACATGAGCACTGAAACACGACCCCGCATCGTCGCGGCCCGTCGCTTTGAGGAGGGCCGCGTGCAATGGCGCGCGCAGCACTGGGTCAAGACGAGCATTCACGGGCCCTACCCACATGGCGCCTACGTTGACGTGCGCGGCGGCAACTCGCACGGGACACCGGAGCGCGCTATTCACGAAGCAAGCGACCTAATTTGATGCACGCCACTCTCACAGCCCCCGGATGCGGGGGCTGTTTTCTTTGGCGCCGCACAAAGAAAAACCCCGGCGCGCGAGCGTCGGGGTTGGTGTTGAGTTGCGCGTGCGGCTACTTGCCGCTGATGAAGCGCGTGGCGCCCATCGAAAACATCGTGCTCTGGAAGGTCCAGTACGTCATCCAGTCCAGCATCATGCAGAAGCCGGCGTCCCACCGCGGTTGCGGTGCCTTCTTGCCATTCGTGTCCATCGCTGTCCTCCTCGGGATATGCCATTCGGCATTCGCGTATAGCGCCGCGAGGGGGGGGCGGTACCGTGCAGGCGGGCGGCCTGAGCGTGCAGCAAAAGCCAGCCGGCGGCGCACGGCCGTGCAGCATAAGCCAGGAGGCGTGCAGTAAAAGCCAGGCACCGTGCAGCAAAAGCCAGGAACTGTGCACCATAAGCCAGCCCCTTCAGTATTTCTTAGGATTCATCAGGAATCCTAAGAAAGCTCCGCTTCCGGCGCAGCAGTTGAGCTCCTCACTGCGTACAGGGGGAAGTGGGATAGGAGGTTTGCAGTTGATTGCGCCTGGGGTGGATGCCCGGCACGCGCTTCGCGACACGTTCGCGTGGCGGCCTTTTCGAGCGGGACCACGCTATGGCTTAACCGGCTTGCAAGACACCGCTCCGGGTTGGCGACCAGCGCGGCAACGCTCCAGCCCAGGGTTAAGCCTGAGCACTACGCAAGCGCAGCGCTGCGCTCTCCTCCCCTCCAGAGAAGCTCCCCGCGCGCCCAGAGGAAGGCCGGCGCAGTGCCACATGCGGCGGCGCGAGCCGACCGCCCTGGATAGCGGATGAGACTGGCGCAGGTCAGACAAGCTCATAACGAGGAGGGAGCAGCGCCGCGCTAGCAAACCTGATGAGAGGGGGAACGCGTTGAAACGCTCAGGCGATGTCCGCGCTACCGCACGGACGAGTGCTCGATGGCGCCATGTCTGTTTGAGAGAGGGTGAAGGCGCGGCTTGAGCTGGTGTTTGCCGCCGAGCGGCGAGTGGTAAAGGTGAGGCTCCCGGAAGGATAGGAGAGGGTGCACTGAGCCAGGCGCATTGAATTGACGGGGACGCGAGAGCCAATGCTTCAGGTGCCCGATTTCACGAAGGGGGATGGGGGGAGGTCTTCCGCCCGTGCTGACCGCACGGCGAGGGGGATGCGACCGGTGGCGCTTCTGCCCGCCAAGGCGGAGAGTGAGCCGCCTACGGTGATGTGAGAAGCGCCATACAGGCGCAACGCCGAGTGAGAGGCGGGAACGGTTTGCAAGTAGCGTCGCTAACCTGCTGGTTTGTAGAGTCTGCCGCCTAGGCGACTCTTTTTTTGCCTGATGAATATCCTCCATGGCGCAGTGGCAGCCAGGGGCGGAGTTGTTGGCGCGCCGGAGGGGAGCATCCTCCGCCCAAGAGCCCGGCGTAGCGTTCCGACTCGCGCCTGTGTTCGCTGAGCCGGGCGTGGTGACGCTACGCGAGGGGTTGGGGCAAAGCCGGGTGCCGGCAGTCCCAACGGCGGCCAGGCGGCGCTTCGCAGGCAGCGCGGGCTGTAAGCTCCAGGAGCTCGCCAAGCCAGACGGCGCAGACGAGCGCCCAGCGGTGAGGCCCCTCAGCAGGGCCGAATCGCGGCAGCGCGGAAGGGGTAGGGGCCGGACAAGTAAAGGCCGCAGGCCGTCCGGCCCCGGTTCAGACTAGGGCCAGGCGTGATGTGCTGGCAGTGCCGGGAAAGGGCGCGGCGCAAACCCCGGCGGCGGGTGACTCAGGGCCGCAGGCCCGCACCGACGACGGATGACTCCGGGGACTCCCATGACTCCGGGGATGCCCATGACTCGATGCCTTTAGGCAACCATGCCGTGCCTATAGGCACGGCATGCATACTGGGCATATTCGTGCGCGCGATTTTTCAGCCATATCCCACATTGTGAAACGTTGACGCCACCCTGGAGGTCACCGCGCCCCGCACGCTGCTGGCCTTTGATGCACGATTTATACAGGGTATCCGGAATGTATGCGGAAACCTCGCATACTGACCTCGAGAGGGTTGCAAGAAGTCTGCATCGGACCAGCCGGGACTGAGGGTCGCCTGACAGCCACGAATCCTCAAAAGAGGGATAGTTATCCCCATATTGAGGATTCACCAAGAAATCCCTATAATGAGGACATTCATCCCTCTTTTGAGGATTCGCCATGAGTCTCGCCGATTTTCTCTTCAATCAAGGCATGCAGCGCGTACTCGGTGCTACGTTGCTGGCGCCGGACCGGAGCTTCACGCTGCAGGAGCTGCTGCGCCTGGCGGATAGCGGGCACGGGAGTGCTCAGCGACAAGTGGACCGCCTGGTCGAGGCGGGGGTGCTTCGGGAGGACCCGCGACGTGGTCGGCAGCGTAGCATCCGGGCAAACACCGAATTCGCCCTCTATCCGGAGTTGCTGAGCATCGCACGCAAGTCCTTTGCGGTAGCGGAGCCTTTGAAGGCCGCACTCAAGCCGTTTGGCGACGACATTACCAGCGCGTTTGTGTTTGGCTCGGTGGCCAAAGGCTCTGACACCGCGCATAGTGACGTCGACCTGATTGTCGTGGGCACCGTTCCGCTCCTCGACCTCTCTGTGGCGCTTCACGATGTCGAGCAAAGCCTTTCGCGCCCGGTCAACTTCTCCTTGTACGAGCCGGAGGAGTGGGCAGCCTTGGCGGAAACTGACCCTGTCATGGCGCAAATTGCCCAGGGCCCCAAACTGAGGATTATTTGATGGCACGTCCAACTGAATACGAAAATCTCATTAAGACCAAGGCCTTTGAGGCGGTTGCGCCAACGCCGGGCGCCATCGCGGGCTATCTGGAACAGGCTGCAGACTTGTTGGCTGCTGCGCAAGGGGCGTCCGCTGAGAGGTCGCTCCCGGTGTTCACCTTGGCCTACGAGGGTTATTTCCGGCTAGTGCAGGCTGTTCTGGAGTTTTATGAGGTGCGCACCAAAGACGCCGGCCGCAACTTGGCGATTCAGCGTGTGTCCACCACGTTGGGCGTGACCCCGCAAGAATATGTCTTCATCACGAAAGCCCACGAGCGGCGCAATGGCACGTCATACACCTCGCCCTTTCCACCGGTGTCGAAAGCTGAAGCGGCCACTATGTTGACCATTCTGACAAAGTACCTGCCGATTGCGCGAGAGCTGACCACCTCCGAGTAAGCCAGGGGCTGGAATCACTTTGCCGCCTGAGCAAGCTCGCGCGCTTCTCAATGGCCGCGCTGACGAAAAAAGCGCCCCGGAGAAGGGCGCTTGAGATTGAGCTGCAGTGTCAAATCGGGAACGGGCGCGCGAAGGGCCGGATTGCCTTGTAGGCACCATGCTTCTCGCAGATGGCCTCAATGTCCTTGGTATCGATGTCCCAGAGTTGGCACCAGCGGATGATGTGGCCGATGGTGAGGTCCGCTTGGCTCAACTCGGGCTTCGGTGCCGCCGTGATGCACTTGTTGAACCAGGCTTGAACGTCAATCCAGGCCTTCTCTTCTGCGGAACCTGCGACAGGGGTGAGCGTTGCGGTGGTCATGATGTGTCCTCGTTTATGGGTTCTGGCCAACTTGCCGTTCCGTATAGCCAACTGTGGGGCGTACTCTAGCTGAACGCACCGCGTGGCCGTGAGAAAGCCCCGCGCCAAATGGCCGGGGCTGGAGTGGGGGGAGGGTTGGCCTGCCGGTCAGCCTTCGATGGCCGTCACGACAAATTCACCCTTCTTGCGACGAACGCGCTGGCTCGGCTGCTCGCCCTCGAGGTCCTCCGTATCAAACCCGCAGCTTTGGCCCTTCTCCCAAAAGGCGTGGTCCTGGCTGTATGCATCGGGGTCCACCTCGTCGAAGCGCTGGTCGACCAGCGCTTCCAGTTCTTCGTCAGTCATGTCGGCCGGAACCTCCAAGACTTCGGTGTGCTCTACGCGGGTGAGAACGCCCAACGTTACGCGCACCAGCTTCGTCTTCTTTGCCATTGTCTTGCTCCTTGAAAGGTTGTGTCCTCGTTTGCTCAATGCACTCGGTATAGCGGTGCTCCCGGCGGGACCTGCTCGCGAAGCGCCGCAGCGGCGCCTCGCCTAGGACAACCATCCCGCAAAGCTCCCCTCCCACTCCCCCTGTAGTCCGGCCTATACCGGGCAGCCGCGCATCCCGCGCAGGCGAGATTCGAGCCGGATACAGGCTCAGAAAGGAGACCCAAACCATGCGAGTTCTTATCGGCGCGGCTCTGTGCGCCGGCCTTCTGGTCGTCCTAGCCGGTGACGCGCACGCCCAGGTGCCGCCTATCGGGGCGCCCGGCCCCCTGGTACGACCTGACCGCGCGGAGCCCGAACACTTCGAGCGGATGAAGGCGCGGCTGCTGCGCCATCACGAACAGCGCATCCGCGCGCTGCACCGTAGCGCCGACTGCATCCGCGCCGCACGAGACCCGCAGGCGCTGCACGCCTGCCTTGATGACGAGCGCCGGGAGCGGGAGGAGGCGCACCGCGACGATTTTGACCTGCGCCATCCTTGACGGCGCGCCGGCCGATGCCCAATCAAGCGGGCAATGACAGTCCTTACGCTGGATAAGGCGTGCACCTGCACACCGTAGTTCCGCGCCGCGGCTCCGCGTAACCCACCTGACAAGCCGCTGCTTCAGCGGCTTGTCATATTTGTATCCCCAGCAAGTCAGCAACCCCACGGGAAGGCGGCGCGAAGCGCAGGGACGTAATTCCCGCATTGGGTGCTGCGGGCACCACACCCCTCCCACTCGCCACCGGCGCCCCGGTACCGCCGGCCTCGTGCAAACCCGGCAACTCGAAAAATTTCTCTCAAATACGTCGTCATCTAGCGCATTGCACGCTATACGGCCAACGTTCGAGAAAGCAATTCGACTGTGTCCAACAAATACCGGGAGTTCGAATTTTGAAAAAGACCATCATCTGTGCGGCCGCTGCCGTCATCGCGCTCGGCGGGTGCGCGGCCTCCGGCCCCATCGAAGTCCCGAAGGCAGAGCCGAGCCCTATCAACATGCCGGAGCGTGACCAGACCGTCGGCCTCAACGCCATCGACGAGATTCTTATTTCCGGTGCAGAGATTGCGTCGCCGCAGCTGCTCGCGGGCGAAGGCGACCCGCTCCCGGAAGTGGACGTGCCCGCCATGACGTTCTTCAATGGCAAGGCTGTGGACGTGCTGTCGGCAATCAGCGTGGCGACCGGGCTGCCGGTGACCTACGTGCAGGAAGACACCAAGGCACGCTTCAGCAATAAGCAGGTGTCCGTGCGCAACATGTCGGGCAAGCTGCCGAAGGTGATGGAAGAGCTCAGCAACCTTATGGGCTTTTTCTACGTATACGAGGGCGGAACCATCAAGGTGTCGTCCGAGCAGCAGTTCATCGTGCCGATTCCGCCGGTGAACAGCCTGATGACCTCCGTGCCGCAGATGGTCAAGCAGCTGGGCGCGTCGCAGGTCTTCCTGGACAAGTCCTCGCGCACGCTGACCTACATGGCCACGCGCACGGCCGACAAGCGCATCAGCGCCTACCTGAAGTACATCCGCGACAACAAGTCCTTGATTGTGTACGACATGTACATCTGGGAAGTGACCCTATCGGCCAGCTCGGCCATGGGCATTCAGTGGAACAACTTCAACCTCGGTTTTGGCGGGATTGGCGCCAGCACAGGCACGACCACCACCGGCACCGGTGCGAGCGCGTCCGCGTCGGCCCGCGCGGGTTCGGCGGGTATCTCCGGCGGGTCCGCTGGTGCGACGGATGGTGGCCTGGGTACGCAAATCGTCTACAACGGCGCCAACTTTTCCATGAGCCTGCTTCTCAAGTTCCTGAGCACGCAAGGCAACGTCACGAGCATCGCGCAACCGCGCCTGGCGCTGGTGTCCGGGGACACCACGAGCTTCGATGATGGACACAGCATCGAGTACGTGAAGCGCGTGGGCGCCGTGGTCGGCAGCAACACCACGCTGTCGTCGTCGGAAACCGACACGATTTTCACGGGCCTGCAGCTCAGCCTGGCCGGGGATGAATCCGACGGCACGGTGTTCACCAAGGTGAACGCCTCGATGGGCACGCTGATTCGCTTCAACGACTATCCGTCCGTCGACGGCACCGTCCAGAAGCTGCCGGAGCAGTCCATCCAGAAGATTGACACGAGCGTGCGTGCGCGCAGCGGCGACACCCTCCTGCTGGCAGGTATCAGCACGAACCGCTACAGCCGCGACGACTCGGGTGTTCCCGGTCTGGCCAACACCAATCTGCTGACGAGCATGGCGAAGGACTCCACCCGCCGTGAGCTGGTGATGGTGCTGCGTCCGCGCCTGGTCAAGTTCAAACACGTTGGTGCGGCTGCAAAGACGCCCACCGCTTCCAACTAAGGGTGGGGCCTCTCATGAATAAGCACATCTGCATTGCGCTGCTGTCCGTTTTCGCCACGATGGCGCACGCTCAGCCTACCGGCCAGACCTTGCCGCCGGCCATTCCATTCGACGGGCACTCCAATGCCGCGGTCAACATCCCGGCGGTGGGCAACCTGCCGCCGCCTCCGCCGCCGAGCACTTCGGGGTACCAGGGCGGCGCTGTGTCTGCGCAACAGAACAGCGCTCCGACGGTGGACCTGCGCGTCGTGCTGTCGATGGGTCCGGTCGCCACCGTTCAGGAGTACGACCAGTCCGGCAAGGCTACGCGTACGACCCTCATGCGAGATGGTGGCACCTTCACCTTCCAGGGACAGACCTACAAGCTCTCCGTCAAGGATGGCGCAGTCAGCCTTATGAGCGGAAACAAGGCTGCTCGCGTGCTGGACCGAGCTGACTCCATTCCGGCGGATACCACCCTGACCGCACAGAGCGCTAGCGCATACAACGCTGCAGACGCAGTCCTGTCTGCAGGTGACGGCGTCAAGGAGCTCACGACGGGCACGACCAAGTTCTCGGCCGGTTCAGGTACGTCGAACAGCATGGGCGGCAGTCAGCTCGCCGGCGCACAACGCTAACCGTCTAAGGAGCATCTAGTGGTCCTCGACGTTTGCGACGCGCTCGTCAAAGCTGGTCAACTCACCCCTGCGCAGCGGACTCTCTGCCTGGAAGCACAGGCACGCCTGGCGGACTCCGGACAACAGCTCACCCAGGCTGAGGTCATCATCGCCTACGGCTTTGCAACGCAAGCCGCTGTGGATGTGGCCATCAGCAGCCAAGAGGAAGGCGACGGTCCGCGTATGGTCCCAGTGGCTCTGCCGGGCTCGATGATGCGCCGCCTCAATGTGGTGCCGATTGGGGTGCAGGGGAATGTCCTGCACCTGTCCGCGCTGGGCAGCCTCAACCGCGAGGCGGAAGCGGAAATCCTCCACCAGGTCCGCCTGGCCGGTCTGCCCGCGGAGACCATCACTCATGTGCCGCGCGACCGCGCGGCGGTGCTGCGTGCCATCCATGCCGTGCAGGCGGTTGACCGCTCGATGCTGGTGCAGGACCTGAACACCTACAGCCGCGACACAAAAAACGGCAACCTGCTCTCGCAGATTGTGAACAACCTGCTCATCAACGCGCTGCAGGAACGCGCGTCGGACTTGCACATCACCGCCTCCAAGAACCGGTTTGAGAACTGGATTAACTACCGCATCGACTCGGTGGTGGTGCCGATGTTCCTGGTGGAGCCGGAGGCAATGCGCGTCATCGTGAGCCGCTTCAAGCAGGAGGCGGGGATGGACTTCTCGAACTCGCGCGTCTCACAGGACGGCCGCTTTGGTTTCGACCATGGCCGCACGACGGTGGACGTGCGGGTTTCGGCCATCCCGGCTGACACGAACGAAGCGCTGGTGATTCGTCTGCTGGACCCGGACGCTATTCTGCCGCTGCCGCAGCTGTTCGCCGGCCAGCCCGAAGTGGTTTCGCGCTTGCGCACGCTCGCCAATGCCATCACGAAGGACGGCGGCATCCTGCTGGTGACCGGCCCGACCGGTTCGGGTAAGTCCTCCACGCTGTCGAGCTTCGTGCGTTCGGTGGACCGCGCACGCTATCGCGTGATGACGGCTGAGGACCCGATTGAAAACCGGGTGCCGCTGGTCGTGCACACGCAAATCAACGAAGAAGCAGGGTTCACCTTCGGTAAGGCATTGCGTGCCATGGTCCGGCAGGACCCGGACGTCTTGATGGTGGGCGAAATCCGCGATACGGAGACGGCAGAAATCGGTATCCGCATCGCGGAGACTGGCCACTTGCTGCTGGCGACCGTCCACACGGACAACGTTGCGGACTCGGTATCGCGGCTGATGGGCATGTTCTCGGACCAGTACCGCCGAGTGGGAACGATGGCGCTCGCCAGCTTGCTGCGCGGCGTGATGAATCAGCGCCTTGTGCCGCGCCTGTGCTCGTGCGCAAAGCACGTCCCGTTCGATGCCTCCCAGCTTGGTCGCCTGAGCGAGCGCCATCAAGAGCACCATCCGGAGACGGTGATGGAGCGAGTGGGATGTGAGCGCTGCAATTTCACGGGGGTGTATGGCCGCGTAGCGCTCTTGGAGGCTGCATTCTGGCCGAAGGATGAAGAGCTGCGCCGCGAAATGTCGCGTCTGCTGTTGGCCGGGGAATCCGCCACGGAGTTGCTGCGCCTGAAAGGTGTGTACTACGTGACTCGCGAGGATTCGCTGTGGCAGTTGCTGACTGCCGGCGTTATTGACGTGCGCACCGCCCAGGCCGTGATGGGGGAAACCTCCCATGAGTGACATCTTCGAGGTCCAGGGGCTCATGCCCCATGGCGAGGTCACCAAGCGGGAATACTTCGCGGTGTCCGCCAAGGCGGCGCGCCGCGAGGCGCTGCACGACGGCATGGTGGCGGTCTATGACGTGGCGCAGCTCGAGGAGAGCCTCTGGAACTACGAGTACCTGGGCCGGGATTACCGTCTGAAGCTCCTGAACGCGCTGCGCTTCCAGGTCGACGCTGGCGTGCCGATTGCGCAGGCGCTGCAGTCCATCATCAATAGCGAAGAGAAGCCGCTGCGCCGGGCCCGGCTCGCCCGTACGCTGGTGGTGATGCAGCGCGGCGGGTCGCTTGCTGATGCGCTCAACGCCGTGGGCCTGTTCGACGAGCACGTTATTGCGCTGATTCGCGCCGGCGAGCAGACGGGCCTGCGCCACGGCGTGCGCGCGGCCATTCAACACGAGGAAGCCAAGCGGGAAGGGTGGCGGCAGGTGCTGGCGGCGGTCAGCGTGCTGTCGCTGGAGCTCTCCACCGCCCTGTCGATTCCCTGGTCGATGCACTTCTACGCCATTGGCTTCATCTCCAACAGCCTGAAGAACACCGCCGACAAGGCCAAGCTCGGCGCGTTCCTGCACGAGCTGGACCTCATCACCAACGCCAACCTGGCGTGGATGGTGCTGACCTATGGCTTGTCCCTCTTGCTGGGGTGCTGGGCGCTGGGCTTCATGGCCTTCCCGGGAATCAAGGCGCGTTCCTGGCGCTACCTGAAGCACGTGCCGCTGCTGGGCGCCTATCTGCGCGAAGCCTCGATGTCGATGTCCACCAAGATTGCCGGAGTGATGCTCAAGACGGGTATCCGCCTGGGGGAAACCGCGGCAGCCATGGCTCGAACAGTGAACCACGGCGAGGTGCGCGAGTTGTGGCAGTCGGTGTCGGACAACTTGCACAACGGGCATGACGCCGTACAGGCCTTCCGGCACGACCTGCTCACGTCCTCCGAATCGCTGGCCATTTCTGCGCACCAAGATGCGCAGCAGCTGGGCGAGATTCTGGGCGCCGTCGCGGACGAGCGTGAGTACAAGCGCAAGCAGCTCGCGCGAAAGATGATGGTGGTCTCCATCGGCGGCATGGTGGCCTACATGGCCATCTCCATGGCGCTCGCACTGTGGGCGTATTCGCTATACGACCGAGGCGCGACGTTCAACCTCGACGCACTGCAAAACCTCATGTGAGGTCAGCGCAAATCCAAGAACGGGATACCCCATGAACAATCAATCGACGGTCTTCACCCCAAGCAGCCTCATCGCGGGTCGTGTTCCCGTCACAGGCGCCATCGACCCGTACACGACCGCGTTCCATGCAGCAGCTGCGGCGCTCGATGACGAGCGCATCCAGCTTATCGCCATCCAGAAGGACGACAGCGTCTACTACCTGGCGGCCCCAGCCGTGGACTTCGCATCGGCGCTGGCGCCGGCCACCACGCCGCTGGCGCAGGCTCTGCCTGGCTGGTCTGGCCACCAAGGGCCTGGCCACTACTGGGCCACGCTGCGCAATGGCCAGGTGGCGGTGGTGCGGGTGAGCGAGGATGGCAGCATCTCCGTGTTCACGGGTCTGCGCGACGACGCGGAGCGCTTCGCGGGCAAAGGGCCGCAGTTTTGGCCGGAAGGCCTGGCCGACTGGCGCAGCGTCGTGCGTGAGGCGCAGCGCGACATCCGCACGCTGTCCAAGGCCATTGCCTCGGTGTCGTTCGCGATTGGCACGGCCCTGTTGGTCGGCTCCATCGTGACGATGGGCGTGAACTTCAAGAAGAACGCTCTGCACGATTCTGCGAAAGCTCTATACCTGGCTTCCGCCGAGCAGGTGGCGAAAACGCTCACCAACACGGGCGACCGCAACCGGGTGTGGCGCGGCTTCGTGACGTTCGCACACGCCGTGGTCGACCGCCAGGGCCGGGCCATGAAATACGCCGACGACGGCAATGGCCGTATCGAGTACGAGGTGATGCTGCCAGTCTGGACGAAGGATTTCACCCCCTTCGACGGCGCCACCAAGAAGGATGAAGGCGGCATGTATCTCACGCTGTCCAAGGGAGGCCTGAAATGAAGTTCCAACTGAAGCGCTTCCGCGGCAAGGCCGCGGCAGTCGACTACATCATCCCGGCCGTGAGTATCGGCTTCCTGCTGGTGTCGACGGTCACGTTTGCGTACACGCTCATGCATCTGCGCAACGCGGTCAACGGTGACGACTTCTGGCGCGCGCAGGCGCCGACGGTGTCCGTGGTGGCGACGCCGCTGACGCCCGACGCCTACAAGGACCTGGCTACGGCGGCCGTCACGCGCGAGCACATCTCGGTCGAGCCCCAGGCGGACCGCATCACCGTGCGCGCAGTCGGCATTGCCGACCTGCAGGCCTGGAAGGATTCGGTGAGCGACCTGATGGTGTTGTCGCCGGACCTCATAGTGAAGACTGTGTGCGCGGGCTCCTCGACGTGCTCGGGCGGCGCGCTGGTGGCAGAGCTCACCGGGTCCAAGTCGACCATCGCAGTGAAGTAGGGAGGTTTGCGTGGCGTTGCCGCATGCGGCGCCACGCTTCTTCACGGTCTGGCCGTAAAAAACACGCGAAATTGACTCGACATGTGCACGAAAGTAGCTATACGTCCCGGTCAGCATTGACATCTGTTGTAGCCGCCAACCGGCGGTGACGAGGCAGTTGTTCATCCACTAGATGCCCCTCCAGGAGATTTCGGCGCGGGAGTGAGATTTCACTCGGGCATCCCGCCTGTCGCAGGTAGCCGGATAAGACGCAACCATGAAGAAAAGCAAGCTCAGCAATACGATGCAGCACAAGCAGAAGGGCATTGCGGTCCTGCCCCTGCTGCTGATGGCTGTCATCATTGGCGGCGCGCTGGTTGCCTGGGCGGCCACCAGCCGTTCCAACACCAGCGCCGCAACGGACGGCAACAACAAGGTGATGGCTTCGTCCATCATCGACCAGGCGAAGGCGCAAGAGCAGACCTTCACCAACCTGGTGACCAACGGCGTGACGGCGGCCACCATCACGTACGACACGACCTCGGGCCAAGGTGTGTTCGACCCGAACGTTGGCATCATCAAGCCGATTCCGCAGGGTAACGCGCTGCTGCCGGCTGCGAGCCTGGGCGCTACGGAAGGCTTCTGGGCCTACAACAAGGTCTTCAAGGGCAACGGTATCGGCACGCAAGCTGGCGTCGACTACATCGTGACGCTTGGCGGTATTAAGAACGGCGTGTGCAGCAAGATTAATGATGTGCTGTACGCCCTGGGCGCCACGACCGCTCCGCCGTCGGTGGCGCTGGCCGAAGCTGCCTTCGTGGGTGGCGCGACCCAAGCCGCACCGACGTCCACCTCCGCTGCCGCTGACCTGAGCAGCACCGCCGCGGTCCTGAACTGGCCGGCCGGCTGCGTGCAGACCTCGGATGGCAAGTACGTGTACTTCCACGTCGTGAACGCAAGTTAAACGGTTCCTCCCGTCGCCTGAGGGATGTCCCTCGGGCTTTTTGCCCCGCCTGGTGCGAACCGGTGCGGGGTTTTTTTGCGCTCAGTGATATTGAACTCTCAATCAGGGCTCGATTGATACTATGGTGCCAGTGTGGTGTTGCATTGAAGTAGCATTTTCTTCAGGAGCGATACTTTAGTACAATTCTGACCTCACGAACCTTGCCTTCAAGGCGGATTCATACTAAAGTATGAATCAAACCCACATTGCTACTTTAGTATCGCCATGAAAAGTCTTGCTGAGATTTCATCGGCACTTGCTTCTCGAGCTGCGAAGCGCCGCTATCCGAAGATGCAACTCGCCGCGGATGCGGGTGTGACGCATCGAACCCTGAGTCACGTGATGAGCGGAGAGCAGGACTACAAGGTGTCTACGCTGCTGGCGCTGGCGGACCGGCTCGGACTGGAGCTTCTCCTGGTGCCAAAGGAGGCACGTGCGATGTTTGGGGCTGACCCAGACCTCTTGCAACCTGGGCCTGTCGCCCGCGCCGTACTGCTCAAGGATGCCGCAGGTCCGAAGCATGTGCACCAAACGCGCATTCTCGCGAAAGCAAGTTCTAATGCGGAGTCGATTGGCCATTCCGGAATCCAGAGCAAGGTACAAGCGCGTCTGGCGAAGTTTCGCGGCAAGGTGCGCACCTAATGGAAATCAAAGCTCTCTATATCTACCTGGGGAAGGAGCTCGTCGGAACGCTGTTCAAGTACGGCACCAACAACCCCATCATCCGCTTTGTCGCACACGAGCGCTACGTCAACCGCAGGAATCCACCCACACTGTCGCTTTCGATGCTGACTGAAGACCCGGAGCAGCAGCGCGCATTCTGGGCCGACGTGACGCAACCCGTATTCAACGGCACCTACACGTCGAAGAACGGTTTCCTCTTGCCCGCATTTTTTCAGGGTCTTCTGCCCGAAGGTGTCTTCCGCGACCACGTGGCCGCCGAGCGCCATTGTGCTCCGAACGACCATTTTGAGATGCTGGCCGCCACCGGGGACGACCTCCCTGGCAATGTGTATGCGCGGAATGCTGACCTCACGCCCGAGGAGATGGCGCACCTAGTGACCCAGGACGCCGATTCGCTCGAAATGAGTGTGACGGCTGCCCCGATGGAAGCGGGTGTGTCGGTCTCTGGCCTGCAGCCCAAGCTCGCCGCACTGAAGGAGGGGGAGCGGTATGTTGCACGAACTAGACTGCAAGACACGCGCATCATTGCGAAGCTGCCAGTGGTTGGCTATGCCCGCCTGCCTGAACTCGAGGACCTTTCCTTGCGCCTAGCCGCGGCCGCAGGTGTGAATGTTTGCGAAGCCCATCTTGAACCGTTAGAGAAGCTGGCCATGGAGCACGGCTACGACCTGGGCGACGACGCCACCGGCAAGACAAACTTTCTGGCCGTGGTGCGCTTTGATAGGCCGAATGGGAAGAATGGCCGCTACCACGTGGAAGACTTTGGCCAGATTCTGGAAATTGAGCCCGAGAACAAGTACGACTCCAGCTATCTGGAAATTGCCGGCGCGATGCTCGACGAGCCGTCCCTTGGAGAGGAGGCTGTCAAAGAACTGTTGCGACGCATGACCGTCAATGAGCTGATGGGAAATCCGGACATGCACGTTAAGAATCTCGGCGTTATCTATCGCGACGGCGTTACCCCGGAGCTCTCGCCCGCGTATGACATCGTGGGGTACAGCGCCTACGGCAAGCGTGAGGGGCATGGATTGTTCATCGTGCCGCCGATGTTGTTACCCGCTCCGCCCGCGGGCAAGCCTGTCCCGAAGCAACAATTGAGGCCAACTCTCGTGCGTAAGTTCGCCGAACTGCTTGAACTCGTGGAGAAGCCGCTCCAGAGGGTCATTAGGGATACGGTTCGCAAGGCTATCGACACCTGGCCTGAGATGATTCAGGACTCGCTCCTGACGGAAAAGCAGAAGACCAACATGCTGGCCTATTTCGAGAGCCGGGCCCTGGTCGTATCCGCGCGCAAGCGTATGGAGCGCCATGCGGTCGTGGAAGAATAAGCGCAGCGCGCTAGCGCGTACAAACCCGCGCGAAACCGCCATCTTTGCATGACAAAACGCAAAAACACAGTATACTAGCTATACTATTGGTTCGCCGCGCTCGCCCTGAGCTTGGCCTGTTCTTGCTGGAGTTCGTCATGATTCGCGCACCTCTGCGCCGGCAGCAACGCGGCTATGCCGTGTTGGTTGCTGTTCTCGGCGCTGTCGTCATTGTCGGCGCGCTGACCTATTTCGTCGCCTCATCCGACACGATGGGTCTGCGCAATCAAGCGTACGCCAACGCAGCCGCGCAGGTGGCAACTCAGGCAGATTTCATCCGAGTTCGCGCGCTGCTGTGCGCTTCAGACTATCCGGACGGCAACAATGGCACAGCGTATCGGCCGGCGTTGCCCGGCGGCACCGGTGTATCGGTTGCACTTATGACGTGCCCAGGTACGGGCCAAAATCTATGGAATGGCACCGATGGCGTTACGCTGCCACCGCAGCCGAAGTACATGGCTGGCGTTTGGTTGTACACAAACGACAGCACTAGCGCACGCATTGCGATTGGCGGTGACCAAGCCACGCTCAACTTGGCGGCGGCCCGCCTGGGCTCGATGGCGACGGTGACCCCGGGTAGCCCCGCAACGTTGACCTACACGGTGAGCAACTAATGCGCCGCGCTCGACAACATGGTGGCGTCTTGCCGTACTTCATTGCAATCGCCGGCGCGGTTGCCCTGGCTGCCGCGGTGGCGCTGAGCAACGTTTCCTCCCTTGCGCGCACGAGCGGCGACTCTCGGGCCAATACGACCGCAACACGCACGTTGGGTTGGTTGGCTGACACGGCTATTAGCCTTGGTTATGCCGAATTGGCGGATGGCCGGCCGGCTCTGCCGACGCTGACCACACCGGCGGCGAACGTGGCGCCGGTGGGCGGTTCTGCGCTCCCCATTGGACTGGGCGGCACAACTGCACCGAACGACCCCTGGGGCAGTGCCTATGGTTTCTGCAATTTCACGAACTGGACGTGGAGCGGGTGGAACACGCCGATGTTCGCAGTGGTGTCGGCGGGCAAAGATAAGACGTACCAGACGAGTTGCTCGGACATCTTCAACTCTGGCGCGCGGAAGGGCGATGACCTGGTGCGCGTAGTTACCGCTGCGGACTGGCGCCTGGCAGCGACGAGCGGCAAAACAGCCGGCTACAAGCCCCCGCTGAACCTACTGACTGACCTGAATACCGTGGTGCCGGCCGGCCCGGGTGAAGTGCGTCTCGTGCTTGAGACCAAGGAGGTCTACATCAATCCTCAGGGGCAGACCGGCAGCGCCAATTGGCAGCTCATAACCGGCCCTGTGACGGGGGCCACCAACGGCAAGTATGTGAAGCGCGACGCGTGGGGCATGCGCAAGTGGTCTGATGGAACGGTGCCGCGCTCTTGCACCTACTATCTGCAGCCGCCCGTCGGCTATGCCTACACGGGTGATATCGGCGATGGGGTCTATTGGATTCAGCCGCGGCCAGGCGGTCCAGCATGGGGTATGTATTGCGACATGACCTCAGATGTCCTTCCGCGTAACTTCTTCACCGGTCTCATCGCATATTGGCCGATGGATGAGGGGCAAAGTGGTCAGATGGTCTACGACGGGTTCCGTACCATCAACTTTGTGCTGAACAGCACGCCCACCGCGGGGATTGTTCCTGTCTCAACGGGGCCATCGCCCGCAGCGCGTAGCGTCACCGGGCGCAGCCAGGTGACCCTGACCGACTTGACAACGTCGCCTGTGCCGACACAAGTCACGATTTCCGCATGGCTGGATACGACGACCCTTCAAGCCGGTGTCATGCCCTTCGGCTTTGCCTATTGGGACGCTTACGTGACGCTGTCCAACGCGACCACAGCGAATATTGGGTTCAACACGGCCCAGAGCGACGCCTTCGGTACGCCCGTGCGGGCCGGTATGCATCACTTCGTGTTCGTGTTCGATTCCTATGCCAGCAGTCAAGCGCGCGGCTACGTAGATGAACGCGTCTACGTTGACGGCGTGCGGATGCCGCTCAGCTATCTCACTTCGCCATACACGGAAAATGGCGCCAATCGCTCGTGGACTTCTGCCTTGAACATTGGCGGCTGGACGGGCGACAACAACACGGCCTACTGGCCCTCCAATGCGGTCTACAGCGACGTAGCTGTGTGGGGTCGCGCGTTGACTGATACTGAAGTCCACCTCATTTACACCTCGCACAATACTTTCGGCGGCATGCTGACCATGCAGGCCGGCTTCGTGCAGACCAACGGTGTCTGGACAAACGTGGATGGAACCGCGCGTGCTAGCTGCAGTGAGTATAAAACCTATGGGGCCCGCGCCAGTGGGGTGTACTTGGTCAATCCTTCTGCGCCGTACACCGTCTTCTGTGACCAGACCTCGGATGGGGGCGGTTGGACGCTCTTGATGAAACAAGCCGCTGGGGACGGAGCGACCTTGCAAGGGGACACAGTGTACTGGACCCAGCCGGGGAACACGCTGAACGACACGCAAGCCAATCAGAACTTCAATGATGGCAACTTTGTTTCGCGTGCGTTCTCCACAATGTCGGCTACGCAATACCGACTGCGTGCAGCCAATGAAACGACGGAGCAGTTCTATACCGCCGCGGCGGCCTCGACTCCCCAGTACGCGTTCAGCGACGCGAACGTCACCGTTTACAACGACCCTAACGGTCAACCAGGTACGGCCGCAAACTGGAACATCCGGGCGACGACGGTACCGGACGGGACCACGATTCTTTCGGCCCGCTTTGGGGCGAATATCACCGAGGGCAATGGCACCAGCTCACCTTCTGGTTTCTGCAGCGTGCGATGGGGGTGGCTGGCCAGTACCGCGGCCGGGCAACCGGGCAACTTCAAGACGTGTGGCGGACTGGGCGCCTTCGGCATCTTCTACGGTACGTATCGCATGCCCAACAAAAACGCCTGGCAGCCGTCGACCCTCTACCTGTGGGCGAAATGATGCAACTGCGTAAGCAAACCCAATGCGGCTATGCCGTGCTACCCCTGGTGCTTCTCGTCGCGGCCGCCGTTGCAGTGGCCACGGTCATGTCGACTTCCGTGGTCAAGACGTTGGTCCTGAGCATGGCCAGCTCGAAAGCCCGGGCACAAACCGAGGCGGGCCTTGCTGCGGACATCCAGGTGCTCGCCAGCGGGGTGTCCTTCTCTGACACTAACGTGGCGCAGCTGCCTGCCATTCAGAGTGCCGCCTTTGCTCCGGCTGGCGGTGGCCAGCTTCCAGCCCTTGCGGCACTTCCTACTCAAGTGGATGGTTGGGGTAACCCCATCGGTTACTGCTCGGGTGCGGGCGTCAGCTCGGCGGACGGCGCAGGCGCGCTGATTTCCGCAGGCAAGGATGGCGTCTTTCAAACGACGTGTGCGCAGGCCGTCAACGGAGTCACCACGGGCGACGATGTGGTACGCGTCATCAACAGTGCCACGTTACTCAATGGGCGCACCGGTTCAATTCATCACGGGAAGCCGCTGCCAAACGTCTCGGCGCTCAACGCGCTGCAGTACATCGCAGTGGGCGAGGTGCGCCCTGTCATGGATGACGGCTCCGGCAAGGCCGCGTTGTTCTTCAACCCTACCGGCCAGGCAGGAAAGTGGGTGCCGCTGCAATCGCAGGGCTCGAAAGTGTCGTCCTTGTTCAAGGGCTTGGTCTCGTACTGGCCGATGGATGAACTGTCCGGCAGGGTCAACTTCGATGCGATGAGTAGCCATGACCTTAGCTTCTCGTCGGCTACCGCGGCTGCCCCTGGCGTTTTTAACAACGGTAGCTTGATGACGGGCTACGCCCAGACTTCGATGCCGGAGATTCCTGCGTCGGGTAGTCCACAAGTCACCATTGCGATGTGGCTCGACGCGGCGGCCTACGGCATCAGTAACAACGGGCCGATGTACTGGAGCTTCAATTCCTACGACATCATTAACGCTAGCGGCTATATCGGTTTCAACACTATCAATAACGATGTGCGAGGCATTCTGGCTCCGACATCGGGCAAGCACCTGTTGGTGTTTGTAATGGATACGCGGCAGGATGCAAGCGACTCGTTTGCACCCGACGAACGCGTCTATCTCGATGGCGTGCGCCAACCGCTCGTTATGTGGCCAACAGGGAATCCAACGGCCGCGCCAGCGAATCGTACGTTCTCCAGCAACATCACGATTGGAGGATTCGGAGCCGATAGTTCGCACTCTGCGAATTACTTGCTCAACAGCGCGTTTTATGACGACTTTGCTGTCTGGAAGCGGGCGCTTACCGACGATGAGGTCTTGCAGCTCTGGCAGACAGGACGCAGCCTCGGCGAGCTGATGACCATCCAGTCGGGGTTTGTCCAACGCAGCGGCGCATGGCAACCGATTGCGGCCGCGCCGTACCCGATGTGCTTGGACTATCGCAACAAGGGCGCCATGGCGGATGGGGTCTACCTCATTAACCCGCCAGGAGCGACTGCACCTTTCCCGGTGCGCTGCGACATGACGCGCGACGGCGGGGGATGGACGGTGTTCCAGCGCCGATACAACGGCTCGGTGGACTTCTACCAACCGTGGGCGAATTATGTTGCAGGCTTCGGCCAGTTGACTGGGGAATTTTGGCTCGGGCTGGACAAGCTGAGCTGGATTGCGGGCTCGCCTCGCACCCTGCGCATCGACCTCGGGCGATACACCGGTGACGTTGGGTATGCGAAATACAACGGCTTCACGATTGGCTCCTCGGCCACCAACTACGCGATGAACTTCACGGGGCTCAGTTCAAGCAACGTGCCGACCGACTCGCTGGCCGCACACAATGGCATGTCCTTCTCAACGTACGACGCAAACCACCAAGGTAATCAGGCCACGAACTGTGCCCAGACTTATCACGGTGCGTGGTGGTACGGCTACTGCCATACAGCCAACCTGAACGGAAAATACTTGAATGGCACACATGCGAGCTATGCGGACGGGATGGAGTGGACCAGTTGGACAGGCTTCTACGAGTCGATGACGTACACCGAAATGAAGGTGCGATGAGATGGTGAAATTGCCCAAGCGCCACCATGGCCTGGCCCTGATTCATGCTCTGCTGGTTCTGGCCATCGCCGGCACGCTGACCTATCTCATCGCGGCGCACAGCATTCAGCGGGCGCGCAGTGAGCGTCTTGCGCTGACGCGCAGTGCCTTGGCCAAGGCACTGGGGAACGTTGCGGTCCTCGTAGACGCCACTGGAACCAATCCGTTGGCGCCAGCAGCAGTCGCTGGCGGCGCGCCGCCAGCTGGTGGCGGCTTTCTGCCGCCGGCGGTCACGCCGCAGACCGACGGATTTGGTTCAGTCCTGGGGTATTGCGTCGGCGCGCCAGCGATTGCGACGGACCCTGTGTTTGCTCTAGTCAGTGCAGGCCCCAACAAGACCTTCGATACGACC
>Ga0068856_100001286_pt1 | contig 26396 bp, 22 predicted proteins | sample KBSCornC62_FD_66595 | JGI IMG/M metagenome (GOLD analysis project Ga0068856, IMG submission 66595) | Corn rhizosphere microbial communities from Kellogg Biological Station, Michigan, USA - KBS Corn C6-2 | ecosystem: Host-associated > Plants > Roots > Rhizosphere > Soil ... | reverse complement strand
TGAAGGAGAAAAGAATCGTGTACGTCCATGTTCCGACAGGTGATAAGGATCAGCGTTATCCTGTACTTTATATTTTGGATGGGGATGAGCATTTTCAGTCGGCAGTGGCGATTGACGAACAGATGAGCGGTGTTATCCCGCCGATGATCGTAGTTGGTATCACCAATACCGATCGTGAACGCGATATGACACCGACGCATGTAAAGGCTGATAAGCTGGTCAATGAGGGCGAAGCCCGGCGGTCAGGCGGAGACGACAGCTTTATGAGCTTTATTGAAAAGGAATTGATGCCTTACGTCGATTCCCATTACCCTACCACAAGTTATCGGGTAATTAGCGGTCATTCGCTAGGCGGACTGGCCGTGATCAATGCATTTTTTAATCATCCAAATCTATTTAAAGGTTATATCGCCATCGACCCCAGCATTTGGTGGGACGGCCAGCGCTGGATCAAAAAATATGAGACGGAACTGCCCAAATACGATTTTAAAAACAAGTCGTTGTTTGTAGCGATCGCGAATAACATCCCGCCGGGGATGGATACGGTATTGGTATTGAAAGATACTACCGATATAGCGCCCGTTACCCAAGCCGTACTTCCTTTTGTACACCGTTTACGCGAGGTTAAGCCCGCCGGTCTGCACTGGGCATCGAAATTTTATCCAAACGAACGACATGGAACCGTGGAGCTAAGCGCCGAGTATGACGGACTGATCTCACTTTTTGATTTTTATCATTTTAATACCCGGCAATTTATCGGGCATCCCGGGATAGACCAGGATTCAGTTTTGGCAGCTCATTATAAATTAATCTCGGAGAGGATGGGCTATAAAGTAGAGCCGAGCGAAAGTACGGTAAACGATATGGGTTATAGTTGCATGGCTCAGCATCGTATGGATATAGCCTACAAGCTTTTCATCCGGAATACGCAAAACCATCCCACCAGTTCTAACGCCTTTGATAGCTTAGGCGATTATTATTCAGATGCGGGTGATAAGAAAAATGCTATTGCAGCCTATACCAAATCACTGAGCTTGCAGGAGACGGAAGATACGCGTCGGAAATTGAATGATCTGAAGAAGTAGAGACGCAATATTTTGCGTCTCCTCCCATGCATGATGCACAAATGGAGATTATCGTGCCTGAGACGCAAAATCTTGCGTCTCTACCAGGGTTTGCCATCAGCTAAGGCCTTGTCCGCCCGTTTCACCGCCAGTTTTTCGCGATACTGGGCATAATCGCCTTTAAACGTCATTTTTAGCAGGCTGTCAACGCCGCCTTTTACGGCCAGGTTATACACGCTTGCCATCTTGCGGCTCAGCGAAGCGTCCCAGGCTCTTAGGCTCAACGAATAGGAACCGCTCAGGTATTTCATCCAATGCCAGTATCCCGTTGGCATAAATAGCGTGTCGCCATGTTCCATAAATGCTTCAGTGCCGCGAACGCCCTCAAGTGCGGGGAATTTTGTTACATCGGGGTTCAATACGTCATAATCCTCGAGGGCATAAGTGGAGTTTGGCAGACAGTATAAGCGGCGCTTCCATTTATTTTCAAACAGGATCACATGTTTGCGACCCACAAAATGCGTGTGAAAAATATGCGGCAGATCGATATCGTAATGTAAGAAAGTTACCGAGTTTGAACCTCCGAAAAACATGGCCGGCATGCTTTCGAGGAACCCGCCCATTAGATCTTTCGGCAGTACAATGTCATTGAGTAGCTGGGGTGCGTGTTTGAATATATTGAAAAAGAAGATGCGCAATTCTGTAGGCTGCGACATGATCAGGTTGATGTACTCATCGAACGGCATTTCGGCAGCCTTGGCATTGATTGGTTTTGAAGGATCGGCCTTAGCATTGTCGTAGAGCGGAACTACCTTGTTGCCCACAACTTCCTTCATGTAATCCGGCGTCCATTTTTGCCGGGCGGCCCAGTTATTAGTGAGCCCTTTGATAATTAAGGGCCGCCGCGGTTTAAGATAATTCCGGGTGAAATCTTCAACCGTAATATTTTCAACCGTGTCTATGGGTTCCAGGATAAAGCACATAAAGATTCTTCAGCAAATGGTACGGTAAAATAAAGCCTCTAAGATAGTGCTTTATATTCGGCAATCGTTATTTAATAAATCTACGAGGGTTGATGCTCTGCAAGGGCTTTATCGGCTCGTTTCATTGCCAATTCTTCCTTCCAGGTCATATAGCGCTGACTGAACCGCTTTTTCATAAAGTCGTCGAACTTACGCTGAACAGTCAGATTAAACAGGCTTTGCGCCTTAATGGACCACGATTTGTCCCAGGCGCGCAGCGAAATGGAGAACGAACCATCGAGGTATTTCATCCAATGCCACCAGCCGGTAGGCATAAACAACGTGTCGCCATGCTCAAGAATAGCTTGCTGACCGACAATGCCATCCAATGCAGGGAACTTGCTAAAATCAGGGTTTTCTATATCATAATCTTCCAGTGCATAGGTAGCAAAGGGAATGCAATACAAACGTTCGCGCCATTTATAATCGAACAGCATCACATGTTTTCGGCCGTTGAAATGCGTATGGAAAATGTGGGCGAGGTCAATGTCGTAATGCAGGAATGTCTGTGAACCTGCCCCGCCGAAGAACATATTGGGATATTTATCTAAAAAACCACCCATCAGGTCCGAGGGCGACCGGTAGTCATCCAGCAGTTTCGGCGCGTATTTGATCGGGTCAAAAAGAAATATGCGGAGGTCGGTTGGTTCCCTTTGGATCAGGTCCATATAGTCACCGAATTTCATTTCGGCTGCAGATGCATTGATGGGTTTAGAAGGATCCGCCTTGGAACTATCATAAAGCGGAACGGTGATATCACCCACTACTTCTTTCAGATATTCAAAGGTCCATTTTTGCAGCGCGGGCCAGTTTTCGGTGGCTTTGCGGATGATCAATGGCTTTCGGGGGTTGAGATAGTTGTTTATAAAATTCTCTTTATTTATTCGGTCGACCCGATCTATTTCTGTCAGATTAAGACCCATGTTCACGGTAAATTAACGCTGCAAAAATAATTTAAAAACATCGGGTTGAAAATTAAGCCCTCCTTTTTAAAGAACGATGACAATAATGAGTTCGCAGTTTTCAGTTGGCGGTTTGCAGTATTTGGTAATTTTCAACTGCCCGCTGCCAACCGGAAACCGCAAACAGGAAGTTTGCAGTTCTCAGTGGGCAGTTTGCAGTATTTGGTAATTTTCAACTGCCCGCTGATAGTTAGTTAGCAGTTATCAGTGGCCAGTTTGCATTATTCGATAATTTTCAACTGCTCACTGCCAACTGGAATCCGCAAGCAGGAAGTTTGCAGTTATCAGTAGGCAGTTTGCGGTATTTGGTAATTTTCAACTGCCCGCTGATAGTTAGTTAGCAGTTCTCAGTGGGCAGTTTGCATTATTCGATAATTTTCAACTGCCCACTGCTAACTGGGAACTGCCAATTGGTTATTCCGGCATTACAACAGCATTTACTACGTGGATGACGCCATTGCTTTGATTGACATCCGAAATGGTGATCCATGATTTATCGCCTTTTTCATCAACCAGGTAAAGTTTCTTGCCTTTTTCCATTACCCAAAGCTTGCCGCCCTCTACGGTAGTCAGTTCAGCTTTGCCATTACCTTCTTTTACTTTGGCCATCAGGTCTTCCGAACTCAGGCGACCAGAAACTACATGGTAAGTTAATATCTTGGTCAAGGTGGCTTTGTTCTCTGGTTTTACCAGGTTGTCGACAGTGCCTGCGGGTAGTTTGTCAAAGGCTTCATTGGTGGGAGCAAATACAGTGAATGGTCCGGCACTTTCTAACGTTTCAACCAGTCCGGCTGCTTTAACGGCTGCCACCAGCGTGGTGTGGTCCTTTGAGTTTACGGCGTTTTCAACGATGTTTTTGGTTGGGTACATAGCTGCACCACCCACCATTTTGGTTTGAGCTTGAGTTTTTGGCCCGAATGCGATAGCTGCTAAAGCAAAGGCCGCGATGATTAATTTTTTCATTGTGTTTTCTGAGTTGTTTTGACAGAAATACGGCGGACTTTCGCAGGCGGATTTTTATGGAACGGACTTTCTAATAGCCACAGGTTTTAAGGATTTTAAATCCGCAAGGGTAGGAATTTCGTAGCGGGCGCGTGTGTTTTTACCCTCTCTGTCGACTATTTCGACATCTCTCCTTAAGCTTAGGGAGAGAAAAAAAATAAAATAACTCCTCCCCTAAATTTAGGGGAGGCCGGGAGGGGTCAAAAGAACAACTCAGAAGCAATATGATCAGCGTATAATTTGCCCATTGGAGTAAGGTAAATAATTCCGTTTTCTTGTCGGATCCAGCCGCTCTCCAAAAACTCTTCAGCAGGTTTAAGAAGTTCCTCAGAAGCGCCCGCGGCGATGCTATTCAATTTGAGCAGATCCAGCCCCCACATGGTACGGAGCGAGGTCATGATATATTCGTTGAGACGATCTGTTTCAGATAAGATCTCTGTTTCAGCGGGAATCTTGTCCTCAATAATACCCTGAATATATTTTGGATTATTGGCGATGTTCCATTGCCGTGTTTCTCCATTGTAGGAGTGAGCCGATGGACCAATCCCGAGGTATTTTACCCCCTTCCAATAATTGGTATTGTGTCTTGAGTAATGCCCCGGTTTGCAGAAATTAGATATTTCGTAGTGCTCAAAACCTTGCTGCTGCACTGCATCCATAAGGTATAAAAACTGTTCGGCGCTTTGCTCTTCATTCAAAGGCGGTTGCACTTTCTTTTTGATGGAAGCCGCCAGCGCTGTTCGCGGCTCAACTGTCATGGAGTAGGCCGACACGTGCGGCACGTTTAACTGAAATACCTTCTCAGTATTGGCTTTCCATTTGGCATCGGTGAGCAGGGGGTAGCCATAGATCAGATCGACGGTAATGTTCTCAAATCCGGCGTCCTGTGCCCGCATAACGGACGATTCAGCCTCGGCGGATCTATGTGCCCGGTTCATCCATGCCAGATCGTCGTCAAAAAAACTCTGAATACCTATGCTGAAACGGTTGACCGGAGTTTTGCGAAGCGCCTGAACTTGCTTGCTGTCAAGGTCATCCGGGTTAGCTTCAAGGGTGATTTCTGCATTCGATGAGACGGTATGCAAGGCTGTTATAGCGTCGATAATGGCATTGATCTCTTCCGCTTTTAATAACGACGGCGTCCCTCCGCCAAAATAGATCGTTTCAATAGTTTCCCCGCTCAAATAATCTTTTTGCAGACCAATCTCTTTTACGAGCGCCTTTAAGAGGTCATCCTTATAAGCCAGCGAGGTAGTGAAATGGAAATCGCAATAGTGGCAAGCCTGTTTGCAAAATGGAATATGGATGTAGATGCCGGCCATGCGGCAAAGTTAATATAAGTGATAAACGCTTCAGCAGTTATTTTTTAATCGGCAGGCAACCCTTTCCCATATCGTCTCGTGACAATAGCAGTACAGCTACAATTGCTTTTAAACCAATGTGATATGGTATCATCATTACCACGCTAATTTGAAATAATCAAATACTCACATTAAAAACTTACAATTATGAAAAATCTTAGTTGTGCTAAAGGATTGTGCATTGGACTCATCCTTTTTGCAGCTTTTTATGCCTGCAAGAAGGATTTATTGTTCCTGGAGTTTAATGTTAAACAAACAAATCTCGTTGCTGACACGGCGGGCTACGATGCGACGAGGCTTGATCCCAACTTGCTCAATGCATGGGGAATTGCGGCGCCACCCAACGGGCCAATATGGATATCCGCCAATCACGCGGGGCTCAGCGTGATCTATGACCGAAATGGGCAGCAACTCAGGCCGCCGGTGACTATTCCATCGCTTACTGCAGGTCAGCCGGGGGCGCCGTCCGGAATGGTATTTAACGGGACGACAGATTTTGGTGGCAATAAATTTATTTTCGCGAGTGAAGAGGGGATAATTGCAGGCTGGAGCTCCGGGAATGCAGCGGTTAAGGTAGCCGATAGATCATCATTCAACGCAGTTTACAAAGGGTTAACGATTGCTAATGACGGCACGGCTAATTTTCTGTATGTGACCAATTTCAAAAACAGTAAGATCGATGTGTTCGATAAAGACTTTAATTATGTTACAGACAAACCCTTTTCCGATCCTGGCATACCTGCCGGCTTTGGGCCGTTCAATATCCAGAATATTAGCGGCAATCTTTATGTAACCTATGCCAAGTTGAAAGCACCCGACAATATGGACGATCAGGCAGGACCCGGCAATGGTTATGTGGATATTTTTACACCCCAGGGCCAGCTTGTAAAACGTTTTGCAAGCCAGGGTCCGCTTAACTCACCATGGGGTATAGCACTTGCACCCGCAGGGTTTGCTGATGAGGGTCCCACAATCCTCATTGGGAATTTTGGCGACGGCCGGATCAATGTATTTGGTATGGCGGGACATTTTAAAGGTCAGTTGCGAATGCATGGAAAGCCCATCACTATTGATGGATTATGGGCAATTGATTTCCTCGAAGGTAATGTCCCCGGCGGTAGCCCAAGTGACCCTTTATACTTCACCGCCGGTCCCAACGAAGAATCACATGGGCTCTTTGGCTATTTAAAGAAAGAATAAGTGCCGATCGGCTTTGCACAGCTTTGACAACTTTCAAAAGTTGTCAAAGCTTTCTGTCCTTAACAAATCCTTTGTAAGGTTTATTCTTTAGCATCGCCCACGTCCGGTCATAAGAAACCAGGTAATGTATGATCACTATCGCCGCAACTGTCCACGCTGCCTTTTGATAACCAAGATTGATCAACCCCCAAACGGTAAGTGTAAATAGCCCGAGTTCCATCAGCAGCCTGATCACCCCCGGTGTCTCAACCGGCGCAGGCTTTGGATCATTCTGTATCCTGAAAACGCCCCAAAGTGTTGCAGCTGCAGCGGGGAAAGCAACTGCGCAGACATATTTCAGCCAATCTGTTCCAAGGCGCCATCCCCACAGGCACAGCACAGCCAGCATGACTAATTCTAATAGGAATCGTACAGTAAGGTTTATTGGATTTGTATTCATCAGCTTAAAATTGGGTTCATAAAAATAATTTAGTTCTGAAATAGCCGTGGGGTGACGACATGCGGCTGGCGTACGCAGTTGAAAGGGAATTACTACGCCAAACGCCCACCGCCGTTCACTTGCTATTATCTGTAAATCTTCTGCCAAACAACCAAATAATCCGGTATTTTTGCAATGATTTTAGAGGAATCTTATTTCACATGCGTTTTATAGCGGTTTGCGTGTTTTTGATGATGGTTTCGCTTGGCGTATATGCCCAGCAGGATTCCACGGCCTCGCAAACTAACGACACCTCGCTAAATCAGCCCCAAAACAAACACGTTCCATTTCTCGACTCCGTGGCCATGGCCATGCAGCAACATGATCAGTTTGTGCAAGACTCGCTGGCCACATTGTATATCCGACCAGCCGATCCCAGCCGACACAACCAACTGGTCGATAGCCTGCTGAAACAAGTTCTGTACACCGGGACCAATTTCCTCGACCTGCGCCCGCATTCGAAAAGCCTTCTAAAGGAGGGTAGTACCCGCCAGGCCCGCGATCCGTGGATATTGGGTATTATCCTCATCATGCTTATCTATGCCGCCATTCTGAACCGGGTAATGAGCAAGGACCTGGAAAGCGTTTGGATGGCATTTTACAGCAAACGCATGCTGAACCAGGTGAGTAAAGAAGAGGGGGTAATCAACTCCTGGACATTTGCTGCCCTGTTCCTTCTGTTTGCTTCAACTTTTGGGCTGTTCCTGTATCAGTATTCAGTTTACAGCCATGTGTATTATACCAGGTTTAGCGGGTTCCAACTGTTTTTATCGCTCACCTTTATTATCCTTGGGCTGTTTGCAGTCAAATTTGTTATAGTCAAGTTTATAGGCTTTGTTTTTGGCATTGGCAAATTGGTAAGCGAGTATCTTTCGGTATCGTATCTCACTTATTTTAATATCGGCTTTGTCTTTCTGCCTGTATGTTTATGTTTCAGTTTATTACCAGACTCTATGATACGATATGTGCTATTGTTAGCGTATATAGTAATAGGAGCCATTTTTGTGTGGCAGTACCTTCGCGGCAGCGTCGAGATCATTTCTAATATTCTATTTTATAAATTTTATTTAATTGTGTATCTTTGTGCCCTCGAAATTTGCCCTATTTTGATATTAATCAAGGCGTTGAATATATAGGTAGGTTTTTTATTAAATAGTATTTTGGAAGATAGAAAGAAAAAGGTTAAAAGCATACTGGTTACCTTACCAAAACCCGAAAATGACAAAAACCCCTACGCTGAGCTGGCGAAGAAATACAACCTGAAAATCGATTTCAGATCGTTTATTCACGTTGAAGGTGTTCCGGCCAAGGATTTCAGAAAAGAAAAGATCAACCTGGCCGATTTTTCTGCTGTTATTTTCACGAGCCGTAACTCTGCTGATCATTTCTTCCGCATCTGTGATGAGATGCGTTTCGAAGTGCCTATCGATATGAAGTATTTCTGTCTTTCAGAAACTATCGCGCTTTACCTTCAAAAATATATTCAATACCGCAAACGCAAGATATTCTTCGGCAAACAAACCGCTGCTGATTTGGCTGAGGTGCTGAAAAAGCATTCCGGCGAAAAATTCTTATACCCATGCTCGGATGTGGCAGCTGAAGAAACACAAAAATTTTTGCTGGATAACGGCTATAACTTTACCCCGGCTGTTCTGTTCCGTACGGTATGCAGCGATTTGTCCGATCTGGCCGATGTATTCTATGATGTGATTGCATTTTTCAGCCCTTCGAGCATACAATCTCTTTTTAAGAATTTTCCTGATTTTAAGCAAAATAACACCCGTTTAGCTGCTTTTGGGGCTACTACCCATAAAGCTGTGCTGGACGCGGGGCTTATTTTGGACATCCCGGCACCAACTCCCGGCGCGCCGTCTATGACAATGGCCATAGAGCAGTATGTAAAGATGGTAAACAAATAAATTCAGGTAATTTATCCGTTTTAACCGCAACTTTAAGCGGCTTCAGGCCGTATAACGTCGTGTATTTTGGCTCCCAAAAACGTTAATTGCTTAATTATAAGTTATTTCGTTTTTTTATGTCAATAAACTATTAATTTATATTTTTGCTAGTGACTGTAGCTGGATATACAATTAAATAGCTTAAAACATTTTTGGGATTCCCGAGGTAAATTGGTATATTAGTACGAAGTCATATTGCGTTATACTTGAAATAACTGATTGATTTAAAATGAAGCAGATTTACTTTTTAATAGCGGCTTTGGCCGGAGGCATTTTGTTTAGTGGTTGTGCGGGTCACGGCGGCGGCGACAGAGGGGAGTTAACAGGGGTTCCCCAGCGCTCTTTCAGGGCGGAAGTGCCATACGGAATGGTTTATATACCGTCGGGATCATTTATGATGGGCCAAACGGACCAGGATGTGACCTTTTCACAAACTGCGCAAACCAAGCAAGTAACAGTACCTGCGTTTTTTATGGATGAAACAGAAGTTTCAAACAGTAAGTATAAACAGTTTGTGCAGTGGGTACGCGACTCCATTGCCATCACCAATTACCTGAACGATCCTAAATACTTCATCAAGCCTAAAACCACAAACGCACTTAATCAAGGCAAAAAATATATCAATTGGGCTTACGTAAAACGTTATCCAATTTCATTTAACGCAAGCAAGAAAGGCGGCAACCAAAATATTGCCAAACTTTCGGGCATGTTTTACCAGGGTGACGACAGAATTTTTGATCGCAACGAACTTGATGTCCGCCTTTTAAAATATAACTACGCTATCGTATCGCTGCGTGAAGCTGCAGACTATAAACACGATAAAACCAAGAAGCGTTCTGATTTCATTATCCGCGATACCGTACCAGTTTATCCCGATACGCTTGTTTGGCTGAGCGATTTCTCATACGCGGCTAACGAGCCAATGGTTGAAGGTTATTTTTCGCATCCTGCATACCGCAATTACCCGGTAGTGGGTGTTACCTGGCGCCAGGCACGTGCGTTTAACGTATGGCGTACACGTTACAACGAAAACTACAAAACATCGCGCGGTTTGCCACCTCGTCTCGATTACATGCTGCCTAATGAGTCTCAATTTGAGTATGCAGCGCGTGGCGGCAGGATCGGTACCGATTATCCATGGGGTGGTCCATATATCAAAAATGCAAAAGGCTGTTTAATGGCCAACTTTAAGCCGGGGCGCGGTAACTATGCCGACGACGGCGGTGCATACACGGTAAACGTGCGCTCGTATTTCCCGAATGATTATGGCCTTTATAACATGGCAGGTAACGTTGCTGAATGGACCAGGTCTGCCTATGATGAGTCGGCTTCAACCTTTACTCACGATTTAGCGCCCGATTATAGCTACGAAGCTAAAGCAAACGATCCACCGGTGCTGAAACGCAAAGTGGTTAGAGGCGGCTCATGGAAGGACGTAGGATTTTTCCTGCAAAACTCAACCCGTACTTATGAATATCAGGATACCGCAAAATCATATATAGGTTTCCGTTGCGTAACAAGCTATCTCGGCCGCGATATTAAAGACAAACACTAAAGAGATATATATAATCCATTAAAATTAAATTATTCAAATAAATTACTATGTCGTCAGTAAAGAGAAAACCTTACGGTATTACCAATATAGTATCCTGGGGAGCAACCGTCGTAATTATTGGTCTGTTGTTTAAGATCCAGCACTGGTCAGGTGCAACCTACTTCATTACTTTAGGACTGGGTGTGGAAGCGATTTTGTTTGGTTTGCTTGGTTTTCAGCGTGAAGCCGTTGAGCAGCACATCGACTGGACGCGCGTTTACCCTGAATTATCAGAAGATTTTAAAGGCGAACTGCCAAAAGCTACAGTTCACGGAGGCGGAAACGGTGTTTCAAGCACAGCAGCGCTCGACAAGATGCTGGCTGACGCTAAGATCGGTCCCGAACTGATAGGTAGCCTTGGTGAAGGGTTGCGCACATTCGGTGATAAGGTTGCAACAATTTCAACTGTTGCCGACGCAGGCATGGCCACGACAGAGTTTTCATCTAAGGTGAAAACGGCATCTGCAAGCTATGATAAACTGAGTAATGCTTTCGAAGCAGCTTCAGCAAACTTGTCTGAAATGGCAGCCAGCAATGTGGATTCAAAAGCATATCACGAGCAGGTAAACAATCTCGCCAAAAACCTGTCGGCTTTGAATGCTGTATACGAGCTTGAGTTACAGGATTCAAGCACGCATTTGAAATCAATGAATAAGTTTTACCAGAACATGGCTTCAACCATGAACAACTTTACCGAGTCGCTGGAAGATTCGCAACAATTTAAGTCAGAGGTTACCAAACTCGCCAAGAATTTGAGCACATTGAATTCTATTTATGGTAACATGCTGTCTGCAATGAGCCAGCCACGCGCTTAATATTAATAATATACCCTTAAAACTAAGAAACTGAAAAATGGCCGGCGGTAAAGAAACCCCCAGACAGCGAATGATAGGCATCTTGTACCTGGTGCTTTTAGGCTTGATCGCCTTGAGCGTACCGGATCACTTGCTTGATGCATTCAAGAATATAACCAATAGTCTCGACCAATCATCTGCAAACGTAAGTACTAGTCTCCAAACAACCTACGAAGCATTTAACGCAAAAAAGAAAGATCAGCCTGAAAAAGCTGCAATGCTGGAAGCTAAGGCAAAACAAGCTAGCGCTATAAGCGGCAGCCTTGATAAGTATATTACCGATTTACGTGCTCAGCTGGTTCAGTTGGGTGGCGGTATCGATGAAAACATCCACGACGTCTCAGCACGTGACAACCTGGATATTTCTCCCCACGTGATGATCGACGGCAAAAAGGCTGATGAGCTTAGGGCAAAGATCGAAAGCACCCGGAAGCAGCTGCTGGCCCTTTTAGGAAAAGATGCAAAAGGCGTAAACTTCTCATTGGACGCTGTCGATCCGCCGAAACGTACTGGTGAGCCAAGTAAAAACTGGCAGGAAGCTTATTTCGGTGACGGTATCCCATTGGGCGCTACCATGACAACTTTGGCCAAAATACAGGCTGACAATAAGAACGCTGAAAATGAGACCGTAAAAAAGATATTGGGTAAAATTGACGTAGCACAAGTAACCCTGAATCAATTCCAGGCAGTTGCCGTTCCGAACTCAAACTATGTGTTAGCAGGACAACCTTACACAGCTCAAATTTATTTAAGTGCTTACGACAAGAACTCAAACCCGACTATCATAGTAGATGGGCAGCATGTTGCAACTTCAAACGGCGTAGGAAATTATACAACTACTGCAAGTGGCGAAGGGATGCATACCTGGACGGGCACATTGACCGTTAAGCAAGTAGAAGGCGGTGTGCAAAATTATAAGATTGGCGGCCAATATATGGTTGCAAAACCATCAGCAGTTGTATCACCTGATAAAATGAACGTATTTTATATTGGTGTACCAAACCCGGTTTCGATCTCAGCTCCTGGTGTATCGAAAGATAAAATCAATGTGAGCATGACCGGCGGGTCGATTTCCGGCTCCGGCGGTCACTATACTGTGATGGTGAGAACTACTGGCACAGCAAAAGTTACCGTGACAGGCGAAAAAGGCATGGTATTAGGTGCAACAGATTTTCGTGTAAAACGTATACCTGACCCGAAACCTCAATTTGCAGGTAAAAGTGGGGGCAATACTAGTGCTGCCAATATTAAAGCGCAGGACAAGGTGTTCGCTAAGCTGGATAATTTTGATTTTGACGCCAAGTTCAACGTGACGAGATTTACTTTATTGGTAATAAAACCGCGCCAGGATCCTCTTACGTTTACATCCTCAGGCTCAGAATTGACCAGCGCGATGAAATCAGCTATGAGTTCGATTGGCCCGGGTGCAACAATAGTATTTAAAGATATCGTTGCAGTTGGCCCTGATGGCACACAACGCGGATTGGACCCGATAGTATTATCGGCAAATTAAGAATGATATGAAAAAGAGATTTTTGCTTATTGTACTTTGCCTTGTAACCGTGGGCGCCTTTGCCCAGCAACGCAAGCGGACAGGTAAAAAGGCCCCGGCCAAGCCTGCAAAGACCCAACAGGCTGCCAATACCGGCGCTCCCGCTGGTCCTATAGCCGATACCACCAAAAAGCAAATTGCTGCTGGTCCTGCAAAACCATTTGACAGGCCGCTGGACGGGTATTACAAAAAGTCAAATATCGCTAATGCCAAGGTTATGCCTTATGCAAGCCTTCGCGAGTCGGATATTGCTTTCGCAAAACGTGTTTGGCGCGAGATTGATGTGCGCGAAAAGATGAACCAGTTCCTGGCATCGCCTAAGCAGCGCCTGATCGATATCATAATGGATGGTGTTGCTGCAGGTGAGTTAACCGCCTACGATCCTACGCCGGATAAAGATCATGACCCTGATGGTGATTCATTCTATAAGCCCCTTACTTCGGCGCAGGCTAAGTCAAAGATGGCCGATAGTGTACTGGTAGACAAATTTGACAAAAACACCGGCGAAAAGATCGGTTCAACTATGCAGGCAGGCGAATTTAACCCGGATAGCATTGTAAAGTTCCGTATCAAGGAAGACTGGGTGTTTGACCGTCAGCGTTCAGTTTTCGAACCGCGTATTATCGGTATCGCACCAATGATCAAGCAAAAAGTTACAGGTCTTAACCTGGATTATCAGCCGGCATTCTGGATTTATTTCCCTGATCTGCGCCCAATCCTGGCAACAAAAGAAGCTGTTAACCGCAATAACGACAACACTGGCTTAAGCTACGATGATATTTTCCTGAAACGCATCTTTACCAGTTACATCGTCAAAGTATCTAACGATAAAGACGAGCGTATTAAAGATTACGCCCAGGGTATCGACAGGCTCTACGAATCCGAAAGGGTAAAGAAAGAGCTGCAAGACTGGGAGCTCAATTTGTGGCAATATTAATTTAAGTCGAAAGTCTTTAGTAAAAAGTCTTGAGTCATAATTGGCTTAAGACTTTTTCTTTTTGACGAGAATCCTAAAAAAATATGTCATTTCGACGAACCCACGAACGCCCGGCGTGAGATGGGTGAGGAGGAGTCTTTTTGGATGTGCATTGCGGACATACAAGGTGGTAAAGGTTTCTCCTCGCGCCCTTTCACTGCCCGCCCTGCTCGTTCGAAGTGGCATTTTTGGATTGATTCACGGACCTCCGACTTCAGACTTCCGACTTCTGCCCAAAATACTCCCTTATCGCCTTCGCCTGCTTCAAATTCACTACTTCCTGCAAGTCCTCAGCAGAAGCTTCGCGGATCTTCTTTACCGATTTAAAGTATTTGAGCAGCTTCTCAGCAGAGGTTTTGCCAATCCCTTCTATCAATTCCAGCTCAGTTGCCAATGTGCCTTTATCACGTTTTTTGCGGTGAAAGGTGATGCCGAAACGGTGTGCCTCATCACGTAATTGCTGGATGATCTTTAAAGTCTCAGACTTTTTGTCGAGGTATAATGGATATTGGTCCCCGGGATAATAAAGTTCTTCTAATCTTTTGGCGATGCCGATCACCGTTACCTGTTTATCGATGCCGAGCAGTTTCAGACTCTTCAACGCTGCCGACAATTGTCCCTTGCCGCCGTCGATAATGATCAGTTGAGGCAGTTCGGTACCTTCATCAAGCGTACGCCTGTAGCGCCGGTGTACCGCTTCCTCCATAGTTGCAAAGTCATTCGGACCTTCAACCGTTTTTACGTTAAAATGGCGATAATCCTTTTTAGATGGTTTACCATCTTTAAATACCACAATAGCCGACACCGGATATTTACCCTGGAAGTTAGAGTTGTCAAAGCACTCGATGTGACGGGGCAGTTGGTTCATGCGCAAATCCTTCATCATGGTTGCCAGGAGCCGTTCGGTGCGAACTTCGGGATTCAGCTTTTCGTACTGATCTATCTTCTCCTTTTTGAAGAATTGCACGTTCTTATGAGAAAGGTCGAGCAGCTTTTTCTTTTCGCCCAGCTTGGGTATAGTGAATTTGATGTCGTCGTCATCAATGTCCGGATGGAACGGAACAATTACTTCTTTTGAATGACTGTTATATCTGCTCCTAAACTCCGAAATGGCCAGCGTTAACAGTTCTTCGTCACTTTCATCCAACCGCTTCTTCAGCTCGATGGTTTGGGTTTGGATGATAGTGCCGTTCATCACCTTCAGGAAGTTGACAAAGGCATATTTCTCATCGGACGCAATGCTGAAAACATCCACATCGGTGATAGACGAATTAACAACCGTAGATTTATGCTGATAATTCTCGAGCAAGTCGAATTTTGATTTCAGCTTGTGTGCCTGTTCGAAGTTTAAATTGGATACGGCGGTGTCTATATCCGATTTTAAGGTGCGCAACACCGAGCCGATCTTACCATTCAGGATATCCTTTATTTCCTCTATACTGTTGTCATAATCCGTTTCTGTCTGGAAGTTTTGGCAGGGGCCCTTGCAGTTTCCCAACTGGTATTCGAGGCACACCTTAAACTTGCCGGCATCTATGTTTTGCCGTGTAAGCTGTAGGTTGCAAGTGCGCAGGGGATAGGTTTCCCTAATCAGATCCAATATCGCGTGCATCATGCTTACTGATGCGTAAGGGCCAAGGTATTTAGAGCCGTCGCGGATTATCCGCCGTGTCCAGAAAATACGGGGAAAGTTTTCGTTTTTAATGATGATCCAGGGATAGGTCTTATCATCCTTCAGCATAACATTGTAGCGCGGCTGATGCTTTTTGATCATGCTGTTCTCCAGCAGCCAGGCATCTACCTCGGTATCTACAATGGTAAAAGTGATGTTGCGTATCTTGGAAACTAAAACCCGCGTCTTGGCATTAAACTGATTATCCTTATTAAAATAAGAAGTTACCCTATTACGCAGATCTTTGGCTTTACCGATATATATCAGTTCCTTCTCGGTATCCCAAAACTGGTAAACCCCAGGCTTGTGCGGAATTTTCTTTAATGCTTCTCTATAATCGAAGATACTTGCCATTAGGTGTCATTTGCTGGCCTTAGAACCAACCTTCCAACATTTCAACTTTCCAACCTTGCAACAAACTAAAAGTCAAGCTTCTTATCAACGTCTGATGCGGGGTTTTTTCCCTGCTGCTGCTGATCGTAAGCACCGCAGTCGATTGTGATAGAGAGCGGAGCCTTGGGCGGGTCAAAGTCTACGTTACGCTTGATACCCAGGTCGGAATTTCCATAAACCCGCTTCATATACATTGCAAAAATAGGCAAGGCCGTATTGGCGCCCTCGCCAAGCGTTGTTGACCGGAAGTGAATGTCACGATCTTCGCAGCCAGTCCAAACGCCGGTAACCAGTTGTGGTGTAACGCCAATAAACCAACCATCCGAGTTATCTTGCGTAGTACCGGTTTTGCCGGCCACCGGGTTATGGAAGCCGTATTTGTACATAAGCCTTGAGCCAGTACCATTCTCAATTACGCCCTTCAACATATACGTCATTACATAGGCGTCCTGCTCGTTCATAGCCTGTACTACTCTCGGCTTATGAGTGTAAAGCACGTTGCCTTTTTTGTCTTCGATGCGTGTTATAAAGGTAGGCTCTGTCCATACGCCATGGTTGGCGAATGTGCAATACGCCCCGGTCATATCAAATACCGATGCGTTAAACGAGCCCAGGCATATAGACGGATATGGTGGTACCTCTGTAGTGATACCCATCCTTTTGATGAGGTTAGCCACAGGTTCCGGGCCAACTTGTTTCATTACCCAGGCCGTTACCCAGTTCTGCGAAAAAGCTAAAGCTGTTCGAAGCGTAATCATTCCGGGCTGGAGATCATACGAAGATTGCTTGGGGGTCCAGTCAGCTTGGCCCGGCACCGGAATACTTACCGGCACGTTGTCGACTTTCAAGCAAGGTGAGTAGCCATTATCAATAGCTTCAGTATAGGTAAACGGTTTTGCCGTTGAACCAACCTGGCGTGTGCCATATTTTACCTGGTCGTATTTAAAGTGCTCGAAATTAATGCCGCCTACCCAGGCTTTAATTGCGCCGGTAGTAGGATCCATGCTCATCATGGCATTGCGCAACAGCAGTTTGGAGTAAACAATAGAATCGATGGGCTTCATCTTCATTGTCGTATCGCCCCTCCAGGTAAATAAGTCCACTTCGGTAGGCGTATTAAAGTCCTTTTTGATCTCCTCGGCCGACATCCCCTGCAAAGTATCCGCCTTATATCGGTCCGAACGATGCATGCCCTGTTCAATCAGCAACCTGAAATTTTTGATACTCTTATAAAGGCTAAACCCCTTCCAGTGATTATTGAATTGCACCTGCAACTGGCGCATGTATTCAGCTTGTGCCTCTTCGGCATACTGCTGCATGGTATAATTAATGGTGGTATATATTTTCAGACCGTCGCGATCAAGATCATACTGTGAGCCATCGGCCCTGGTAATGGATTCATCCTTGAATATTTTTTGCACTTCTTTCTTCAGCACCATTCTAAAATAGGGGGCCGGGCCATCGGTGTGGGTGATCGGGTTAAAGTCTAGCCCAAGGGGTTTGGCCTTGTATTCGGCCAGTTGACCTTCGCTTAGATAGCCCATTTTTTCCATCAGCGGCAATACCACATTATTACGGCGGTTCAATACCCGGTCGGGGTGATTGATAGGGGAGTAATAGCCGGGGCCGTTGATCATCGCGATCAGCATCGCAGCCTGGTCGGGCGTTAGTTGGTCCGGTGTCGTATTAAAATAGGTACGCGCCGCGGATTTGATACCAAAGGTCTGATAGGCTCCGAAATCTACCTTGTTAAGATACATGGTGATGATCTCTTCCTTAGTATATCGCCTTTCCAACTTTACTGCGGTGATCCACTCTTTCATTTTTTGTGAAAAACGAACAAGTTTATTCCGTGATGGGTGATCGGTAAAAAGGTTTTTAGCCAATTGTTGTGTAATTGTACTGCCCCCTTGATTTTTGAAGATATTTAGCACCAGGATACTGAACATGCGGCGGAAATCGATACCGGAGTGTTCATAAAAACGCTCATCCTCTGTGGCTACCAGGGCATGGATCACGTTGGGCGATATCTCTTTGTAAGTTACATTGGACCGGTTCTCGACATAATAAGTACCCAGCACTTGCTTGTCCGACGAAATTACTTCTGAAGCCTGGTTACTCTTCGGATTTTCCAGGTCGCGGAAGGATGGCAACGGCCCGAACACTTCCATGAAAGTGGCAAAAATGAGGAGGGCGAGCAATAAAATACAGCCTCCAAAAAACTTCCATATATAGCCATTATATCTGCGGATATCCTGTGGAGCCAACTTAACAACAATCATTTTTCTTAGGTACTAAATAAACTTCAATTATAGGTATTTCAATAGTTACTTTGATAATATTCCAGATAATTGTCCAGCAAAGGTTTACTGGTCACCTTATCCAGGTTTGCTTTGGTGATGATAAAGAAACTGTATTGGTCCTTCGGCACTTTCATAATATCGGGCATCAGCGGTATTATCGCCTTTGCGTAATCTTTCACCGCGCTTAAACTATAGAACCGGCCCACATAGATCAGCTGATTATTATCGCCCACAGGCAATAGCTGGTGCCTTATGGTGCCGTTAGGGAAGTTGGCCCGGTTAAACTGTCCAATACCAAAACGCGAAGAAGACAGGTTTATGGTAGCTGTGCTTACATTAATCACGAAATAGTAATCGGTACTATCCTTCATCGAGAATATGGAAGACACAACCCGCGCAGGCTGATTTGGATTACCCGAAACAGGATTAGTAACCGCAGGCGTTTTGCCCTGAACATTATTGGCCTGGTTGTTTGCCGCCAATTTTTTTGCCTCGGCTTGCGCAACGGAATCCTTATAGGCCTGGGCCTGCTTTACGGCAGCTGCCTGTCTTTCGGCAATCATATTATTGTACTTAATGGCTGCTATCTCTTCGTCGCTCATCGGCGGTACAAACGGCACTTCGTTCGGATCCTTGTCAGTCAGCACAAATTCCCTTTTCATTAAAGCATCCTTGTTGGCATCGATATACGTGATATGCTGTTTTACCAGCGGTGTGATCAGCTTGTCATCGGGATACTTAGTCGTGATCTGAACAAGGTCAGATCTAAAGGGATCGAATTTTTCTTCATGCCCTTTGGCTATCGCCCGCAAATAGGCCAATTGGGATGACCATTTATTATCGGGCTTTTGTTTTTGTACATCGTCAACCAAAGTTATTGCAGTAGGATAATCCTTGTTTGAGTAGGCATCATATACCTTATTATATAAGCCAGTCAGTTCGGCATCGGCATCATTCAGCTTTTGGCTGTAATTGGGATCGATGATGATCTTGGCGAAGGCCGTCTCCGGATAGTTTTTAAGTATCAGGTTTTTGTACTCTTCGGCTTTGGCTGTATTATTATCATCGCTGTACAGTCGGTACAGGTTATAGTATAGTGCCGGTTTATCCGGGCTGTCCGGGAACCTCTTTAACAATAGCAAATAAACATCTATCGCTCCTTTCCGGTCGCCTAGCACATCGCGGTAAAAATTAGCCACATCAAAATAGGCATTATATATGCGTGCGTTGGATTTAGCCAGCAGATCGGGGGTAAGCGGCAGGTTTTGAACCAACTGTTTACGGTAATCGCCCGCCGTCGGTACTCCCTTATTGTTCACCTGGTCAGCGGCCGGAGCATCGGGATCGATGTTTTGCGAATTAGCGGCGGTAATGTCGCTGCTTGCACGAGTGCTTCTCCGCCAGTTGTCTTCGAGTTTGCGGTTACCCCATTTTCGTTTAAAATCATTGTAGCCCTGGCTCAGTGCATTCGAATTGTAAAAATAAAAGCTGCTTGCCGCACCTGATCTTGGCCCCAAACTACTGCTTGTATTAGTTGCGTTATTGGCATCCACCATTGCTTGAGTTTGCCGCTTCAAAATTTCTGCGTTAACGAGTGAGTCCACTTTAGCATCCCGCGCTTTTTCGTCCATTTTTGCCAGCGATTGCAATAGCTCTTCGCGGGCGATTATGCCAAATCTGTCGGCCAGCAATTGCAGGTTATCGCTTTTCTTTTTTATGATTTGATAGCCCGGGTAACTTGGAGGCAGGGCGAGCAGCGTGCTGTCGTAATATTTTTTGGCTGAGACATAGTCGGCCCGGTCCTTAAAAAATATATCGGCAAGCCGCAGGTAGGACAGCCCTTTCTGGCTCTGATTTTTCTTGCTGTAGCGGACAGAGAGCTGGTAGTTCTTGATGGCGCCGGTTATGTCCTTGTCTGTATATTTTAACTGCCCGATCTGGTAATAGATCTGATCGATAAAATCCTTATTATTCTCGTTTTTGATCAGCGCCTTAAGCCGGTCGATACGATTAACTTTAGCGCCATTCTGATTTTGTTCGATTCGGATGCGATTAAGGTTAGCGTTGAATGCCATTTCAAAGGCCGCGTTGCTGTTTACGATGCTGGTATAGTTTTTAAAGGCTTCGTCCGGCTTGTTATTCAGCTCCTGTAACTGCGCCATAATAAAGGTCCACCGCAAACGCTCATTTTTGTCGCCCGAATACTTAATGGCCTGTTGAGCCATCTTTTCGGCGTCTTCATACTCCTGCACATCAATATCGTATTGCAGTTTTGAGGCATAAACGGCAGCAATGGTATGGTTAGGCGTCTTTTTAACGATGTTATTTACAGCCGAATCAGCAGAAAGCTTTGCCTGGGGCAACAAATTAAGACGGATCAGTGTCCGGGTTTTCCATACCTGTGCTTCTTCAACCAGTTTGGGCTGTTGCGGAAATGAGCGGATAACATAGCTGAAATATTCGTTCGCGCTGAAATAATTGCCCTCAAGGTAATCAGCTTTGCCCATGATCACATAGGCATCGCCAAGATAATGGCTTTGTTCTTTAATGTTGATGACCTTTCCGCCCTTTGCCTTGGCTTCCTCCAGGTCTTTATCAGGAGTGGAGCTCTGAGCCGTGGTATCCTGGTAAACGCTTAGGATTTCATTGTAGGCATCCACAAACGAAACAGCATAACTTTCCTGTTTCTGGCGCAGCAACTCATTGGCATCAAATATGATATTATAATGAGCGGTGAGGTTCTGCATGGCCCGGTTGAAGCCGCTTTTCTTTTCGAGCGAGCATCCGGCCACCAGTAGCGCCAAAATGATGAAGTAAATTTGTCCCGGAAAAAATGTTTTTGTGATACGCTTCAATGCAGACCTAAAGTTTATAAAAAGCCTCGCTAATTTACTAAATAACTCGGTTCAGGATTAATTTAGTTTATCAACACGATAAATATCACAGCTAATTACGTGCCAATATCCATGTCATTAGGAATAAAAACGCCAACCGCGATGCGCCACTCGCCCCGGCAAACACAAAAATCAATACCTTTGTACATGGCTGAAAATAAACCGGATGACAACGACGTAAAGGGAGTAAATTCCTATGTTAAATTCACGGCGATGGGCTTCCAGATGATTGTCATCATCGGCGGATTTACTTATGCGGGGTATAAAATCGACGAATCGGCACACCATCAAACCAAATGGATAACGGCCATGCTTTCTCTTATCGGAGTATTTATCTCTTTATACTTAGTAATTGTATCTTTGCGGCGAAATTAATTAATACTTAATGAACTATGCGCAGATCAGATTGTCGAAATCGCGATCGGCGCTTTCACAAAACAAATGAAAATCTCCCGCTCATTATTCCTTTTTGCCGTGTTTGCTGTATGCCTGGCTATCCCGCCGCTGGCTGTTGAGTTTAACGGCACCAGCGACTGGCTCACACCTCACTTTTGGCTTATTTTTTTCTTCATTACCGGCCTCACGCTGGCAGGCATGATTATCATATTGTTAGTGCAGCAACGCAAGCAGGACTACTACATCCAGGGGTTCATGGCGAGCACTACGATAAAAATATTGGCCAGCATGGTTTTCGTGGTGGTTTTTTTGATGAAAAATAAGGTAAATAAGGGCATTTTTCTGGCCGATTTCTTTTATATATATTTATTTAATATGGTCTTTGAAATTTATGTTCTGATGCGTAACTTGCGGCACCAAAAATTAGGGTAGAAAACACCATTTTAGATGACAAACGGCACGATTTTGAACTCAAAACTTTTTAGAATTTTTTTCATTTGCGCGTTTTTTTTAGTTGTAGCCACGTTTTCGAAATCGGCAGTAGCCCAGGAAAAGGCTCCGCAGGGCTCAGAAAAGAAGTTTGACCCACAGCCCCTGATCATGGAGCACATCGGCGACTCTCACTTCTGGCCAATGGCTATACCTCTTGTTGAAGAAAAATTGCTGCCACTTCCGGTTATTCTTTATACCGATAAAGGCTTGGAAGTATTCTCTTCTGGGCATTTGAAAGATGGCGCTACTTACCAGGGCAACTATTACACTTACAAGCTCGAAGAAAATCATATCAAGGTTGTTGAAGCTGATGGCAAGATCAGTGAGACTATAAAGCCACTCGATTTTTCTATCACCCGCAATACCATCAGCATGATGGTCAGTTTGGCGATTATCATGATCGTTTTCCTCAGTGTTGCGGCATCATACAGAAAACGTCCCGGTAAAGCACCTAAAGGTCTTCAGTCATTTATGGAACCGCTTGTGCTTTTCGTTCGTGACGATATTGCCTTACCAAACCTTGGTGTGAAGTATACGCGCTATATGCCGTTGCTGCTCACTATTTTCTTCTTTATCCTGTTGAACAACGTACTGGGTATTGTACCATTCTTCCCGGGTGGTTACAATCTTACCGGTAATATTGCTATAACCGGCGTTCTGGCTGTTATCATCCTGTTGGTGGTGAACTTCAGCGCTAACAAGCATTACTGGAAACACATTTTTATGCCAAACCCATGGTGGTTGTTTCCGATTATGATCCCGGTAGAAATTGTATCAGTGTTCTCGAAGCCTATCGCGTTGATGATTCGTTTGTTCGCAAACATCACAGCCGGCCACATTGTTGGTTTGAGCTTAATATGCCTGATCTTTATATTTCGTTCGTTTGCTATATCGCCTGTATCTGTCATATTCGTAACGTTTATGGATTGCATTGAGTTGTTGGTAGCGTTCCTGCAGGCATATATTTTTACGCTGTTATCAGCGCTGTTCATCGGTATGGCTATCCAGGAACATCATTAATATTGAATTAATTATCTAATAATATACACACGTTTAAATTTAACAAACAATGACTGGAATGATTGGAACTTTAGCCCAGGCAACATCTGCAATGCACGGTAGTGTTGGCCCGATTGGCGCTGGTTTAGCTGCTATCGGTGCTGGTATCGGCATCGGTCAGATCGGTGGTAAAGCCGTTGAAGGTATTGCCCGCCAACCTGAAGCTGTTGGTAAGATCCAGCTGAACATGATCATCGCAGCGGCACTTGTTGAAGGTGTTGCACTGTTTGCGGTGGTAGTTGCCCTGTTGGGTAACAACTAAGAAAAAGAAGATAATCCCGGAGCGGTTGGCCCCGGGACTCTTTTTGTTAAAACGAACTATTTATAAGATATTTTACATAAGTTATGGAATTAGTAACCCCCGCAATAGGCCTCGTTTTTTGGGCTACGGTATGTTTCCTCATCGTATTGGTTATCCTTGGTAAATTTGCATGGAAGCCAATTCTGAACGCTATCAGCGAACGTGAGAAATCAATTGAAAGTGCTCTTTCAATGGCCGAAGCTGCCAAAGAAGAAATGGCACGCTTAACCAACGAAAACGATGAGTTGCTGAAGCAAGCACGTATCGAGCGCGACCAGATCCTGAAAGAAGCTAAGCAAATGAAGGATATGATCGTAAACGAAGCAAAAGATGCTGCACAGGTTGAAGGCGCCCGCATGCTTGAAAGAGCCCGCCTCGAGATCGACAACCAGAAAGCTATCGCTATGGCTGACGTGAAAAACCAGGTTGCATCGCTTTCGTTAGAGATCGCCGAGAAAATATTGCGCAAGCAGTTCGAGGACCAGAAAAAGCAGGATGCTTTGGTTGCCGATTTGCTGCGAGAAGTGAAACTAAAATAGATATGAGATGTGAGATATGAGATGTGAGACAAAAACTCAAATTTCATATCGCAAGTCTCGCTGATAAATAGATGCTGGGTGATGAGACTTGGGGTGATAAATCTCAAATCTCAAATCTCAAATCTCAAATCTAAAGAGAATGTCTGAATTAACAGTTGCAACCCGGTACGCCAAATCGCTGATCGATCTTGCCCAGGAAGAAAAAGCCCTGGAGGAGATCAGGAAGGATATGGAGCTTTTTACACGCACCTTGCGTGATAGCCATGAGCTCCAGGCTGTTTTGGCGAACCCGATTATTGCGCACAACAAAAAGATCAAAATTCTTGAAGCCATTTTTGGCAAACAGGTACACAAGGTTACCGACTCGTTCTTCAAGATCATGATCAATAAGAGCCGTTCCGAAGTATTGTACGGTACCGCGAAAGAGTTCATCAACCAGTATAATGTGATCAAACACATTATCAGGGCTTCAGTGGTGTCGGCAACAGCGCTTTCAGAAGAGAATAAAAAGAAGATCATAGCCGAATTAGAAGCTGCTACAGGTGGTAAGATCGAATTGCATACCAAGGTTGACCCTAAGCTGATTGGCGGTTTTATATTGACCGTTGGCGACAGGCAGGTTGATACCAGCATATCGAGCAGCTTGAGTAAATTAAAAACAGATTTTGCCCGCGGGGTAAATCGATAAGTAAAAACAAAACTCTAAATAAGAAAAAATGGTAGAGGTAAGACCAGACGAAGTATCGGCCATATTGCGCCAGCAACTATCCGGCTTCAAGTCAGAATCTGAATTAGAAGAAGTAGGAACTGTACTTCAGGTGGGCGACGGTATTGCCCGCGCTTACGGATTAACTAAGGTGCAATCAGGTGAGCTGGTTGAATTTGAAAACGGTTTACAGGGTATCGTACTGAACCTTGAAGAAGATAACGTGGGTGTGGTATTGCTGGGTCCTTCAGACGAGGTTAAAGAAGGTGATACCATCAAACGTACCAAAAAGATCGCTTCGATCAACGTAGGCGAAGGCATGCTGGGTCGTGTGGTAAACACACTTGGTCAGCCTATCGACGGCAAAGGCAACATCACAGGAAAAACTTACGAGATGCCTTTGGAGCGTAAAGCGCCTGGTGTTATCTATCGTCAGCCCGTGAACGAGCCGCTGCAAACCGGTATCAAAGCTATCGACGCGATGATCCCGATCGGCCGTGGTCAGCGTGAGCTAGTGATCGGCGACCGTCAGACTGGTAAAACCGCGGTTTGTATCGATACCATTATCAATCAGAAAGAATTTTATGCTGCCGGTCAACCGGTAATATGTATCTATGTGGCTTGCGGCCAGAAATCTTCTACCGTAGCGAACATTGTTCGCGTACTGGAGGAAAACGGTGCAATGCCTTACACCATCGTAGTAACTGCCAGCGCTGCCGACCCTGCTCCAATGCAGTTCTTCGCTCCGTTTGCCGGTGCTGCTATCGGTGAGTACTTCCGCGATACCGGCCGTCCTGCTTTGATCATCTATGATGACTTGTCAAAACAGGCCGTTGCTTACCGCGAAGTGTCGCTGCTGTTGCGTCGTCCACCGGGCCGCGAGGCTTATCCAGGTGACGTGTTCTACCTGCACAGCCGTTTGCTGGAGCGTGCCGCTAAGATCAACTCGAACGACTCGATCGCACAAGCGATGAACGATTTGCCTGAATCGATCAAAGGTATCGTAAAAGGCGGTGGTTCATTAACCGCTCTTCCTATCATCGAAACCCAGGCTGGTGACGTATCTGCTTATATCCCAACTAACGTAATCTCGATCACTGACGGTCAGATATTCCTTGAGTCGAACCTGTTCAACGCGGGTGTTCGTCCGGCTATCAACGTAGGTATCTCGGTATCACGTGTAGGTGGTAACGCACAGATCAAATCAATGAAGAAGGTTGCCGGTACTTTGAAGCTTGACCAGGCTCAGTTCCGCGAATTGGAAGCTTTCTCGAAATTTGGTTCTGACCTCGATGCTGCTACTAAAACTGTACTTGACAAAGGTGCTCGTAACGTGGAAGTGCTGAAGCAAGGTCAATACTCGCCGGTTACTGTAGAAAAGCAGGTAGCTATCGTTTACGCTGGTACTAAGAACTTGATGCGTACCGTACCTGTGAACAAGATCAAAGAATTCGAAAACGAATATACTACCCAGTTAGAGCTTCGTCATCCTGAAACCCTGAAGGCCCTTAAAGCCGGCAAACTGGACGACGAGATCACAGGCGTACTGGAAACAGTAGCCAAAGAACTGGCTGCGAAATATTAATTAGATATGAGATATTAGATGTGAGATTTGAGA
>Ga0068856_100001282_pt1 | contig 26435 bp, 11 predicted proteins | sample KBSCornC62_FD_66595 | JGI IMG/M metagenome (GOLD analysis project Ga0068856, IMG submission 66595) | Corn rhizosphere microbial communities from Kellogg Biological Station, Michigan, USA - KBS Corn C6-2 | ecosystem: Host-associated > Plants > Roots > Rhizosphere > Soil ... | reverse complement strand
CTGGCACCGAAACATCGGGCAATGGATTGGAAATCATGCGAAAGCGACTTGGGGCCATCAACGGGGAGTTCGTCTTGAAGAGTGCGCCTGGGCATGGTACTGTCGTTCGGATAAGTCTGAAATTGGTTCCTAATGCTCCAAAGCCGCCCCGAATTCAAATGGAATGAAGAATCCAAGTATCAAATCTGATTCACCTGTCGAGGCCGCCTCTGGCAAAGTGGCGACTGTGCTCCGAAATCGAAAACCAAAGCTGGAGGCCCAAATTGTCGAGGGGCAAGCGATCGCCGACCCAATCAGCGTTTCTGTCGTTGAAGATGAAAGCTGGCTGCGTGAAAATTTATCGCGCGAAATTAAGAAGCGCACTTCATTACGCTGCGTTAGCAGTTATTCTTCGGCTGAGGCAGCGCTGAAAGGAATTCCGTTGGATTGTCCCGACGTTGTTATCATGGATATCAACTTGCCTGGGCTGAATGGAGTTGAGTGCGTCCGCCGGCTCAAATTGGCCTTACCGCAAACGCAATTCCTCATGCTCACGGTGTATGAAGAAACCGATAAGATTTTCCATTCAATGCTCGCTGGTGCCAGTGGCTATCTGCTCAAACGCACCGACTCCAAAGAATTGCTGGAGGCCATTCAGCAAGTCCATGCTGGAGGATCTCCGATTTCCTGTAGCATTGCGCGAAAAGTGGTTAGCTATTTCAATCGAATGGGAGGCGGGTCGGAAGTCGCAAAACTTTCACCGCGTGAGCGTGACGTTCTTGAGCTGCTGGCCAAAGGCGCCGCTTATAAGGAGATTGCCGAGAAATTATCTTTGACGTTAGAAACTATACGGATGAATGTTAAACACATTTACGCCAAGCTGCATGTTCATTCTCGTGGCGAAGCTGCCACCAAGCTCAATATGAGCATACCATGGAAATAGTAGGTGGTTGAGGTTTATAGACATCCGACAAATATTGATCTGCCTTGAAACTCTGCGATGCAGCCAGGCTGTTTCTGTGGAGCTAAAAACCCGAGCTAATATATTGGGCATTTGATTCTGAACTCTTCGGTTAGATCTCCATTCTCGCAATAAATAAAGTTGTCTGTAAATACGGGCTGACAGGAAGTGCCACATCACTGGTATGGTCGCATTGTATTTAAATGTTCACGGTAAAAATGAGAAGGCTGTCGGAAACAAGTTTTTTAACTCGATTTACAGAAAATCTTATAGTGTCGGAAATACCCATAGGTATGGGTATTGTGAGACATTATTTTTCCTGTAGCGTTAAACAAACATGATTGACTCCTCGATTGGCCCCAACAATACCGTTTTCAAGATCCGCCCCAAAGTGGGCTGTCCGTTCTAAGTCCACCTCCGATTTAATCCACCATCAACACCTGTCTGCACTCCACGAGTGGTCGGCATCTGCACGATTGACGACGATAATGAGAACTAAGCTATTCAATATGAAACCCACGTACGTAAAACGGGACTTCGGCATGCTTGCCGCTCTTATCATGTTGATGCTATCGTGCGATTTGGCGGGTGCTGCTAACGTGATGAACTACGGTGCGGATGGGAATGATTATTTTCAGTTCACCACTCCCTCTATGGCCTTTGACAAGGCTTCTGGTTTCACCACGCTTATTGCTTTCGCCATGCACGTGGACACGGATGGCACGCTGGAGCTTGGTGGTGGTCCGGTTTGTACCAATGGTGTCTATGTCGGCCCGACCAACTGGAATTCTCTTGTCACGACGGCAAAGTCGCCACCTACCACTGTCACGCGCTACGAAGTCTCTATCGGCGGCTGGCTCGACACCAGTTATGACAATATCAAAAGTCTGATCACTGCCCAGGGGAACGGTCCTTCCAGCATGCTTTATAAGAATCTCCAGGCCCTGAAAAACGCCGTGCCGGGAATTGATGCCATCAACGATGATGATGAAAAAACCTACGATCTGACTTCCTCCACTAAATTTGCCAACATGTTGGGTGGCTTGGGTTACAAGTTCACCACGGTTCCCTATCAAAATCAGACCTTTTGGGTGAACCTGAACAATGCAGTGACGAATTGCGATTATATTTATTTGCAATGTTACCAAGGCGGCGCGGGTAATGATCCTGGACAATGGAACACAGCTTTCGGGCATGGTGTGAAAGTGATTCCTGGACAGGAAAGCAATACGGCCAATCCGGCGACCTGGCGCAGTTGGTATCAGGAAACGGGCACGCAAGGGGGATTCTTCTATCCCGATGTGGTCTTCAACACGACCTATTGGAGTGCCATTGTTTACCAAGCCAATGGAACTGTGCCTGCTGCCCCCACGAATGTAGTTGCGGTGGCGGGCGGGGGGCAAGTCAGTCTCTCTTGGAACACGGATCCTAGCGCCATCTCATACAATATCAAGCGCTCGACCGTAAGCGGCGGGGAAACCAACATTGCCAGCATCTCAACCGTGAACAATAGCTGGCCAAACTCCAATCAGTATAGAGATTTCGGCTTAACTGGGAATGTGACATATTACTATCAAATTTCCGGTGTCAACACGAATGGCGAAGGTGTCGGTTCTATGGAAGTCATCGTTACACCCAGTAGCGGGACCAACTACAACGCTGGCGTTCTGGCGCTCAATCCTGTGGGCTTTTGGCCGTTGAACGAAACCAGTGGGACTACCGCCTTTGATGCTTCAGGTCATGGGCACAACGGCGCGTATCAGCCGGGCGTAAAGCTTGGGGTTGCCGGAGTGTCCAATCCGCCGTTTGCGGGATTCGGGAGTAGTAGTCTGGCCGCTGGCTTCAGTAGTTCGTCCAACACCTCTTGGGTGACGTTCGCCAATCTGCCCATCAACGCGAACACTGTGACCTTTACTGCGTGGATTTATCCGACAGGTTCACTTGGAGCACTTGTGTGGGATAATGGGATTAGTTCCGGTCTTGGCACATACTGGCTAGATGGCTCAGAGTTGGGCTATAACTGGAATGGTAATAATTGGGGGTATCAATCTGGGCTGAGGCCTCCGCTGAACCAATGGTCCTTTGTGGCGATGGTGATTACGCCCACCAACGCCGTATTCTACATAAATAACGCGAATGGCCAGTATTCGGCAACTGACAATGAGTCCACTACGGTTGCCAACTTCAGCAGCAGCACGACTTTGGTCGGCAGTGTTGGCCCCGCCAATCCGGGTGCTACGTTTAATGGTTCAATGGCCGATGTGGCCGTGTTTAACTACTCACTAACTTCAACTCAAATCACGCAGCTTTTTGCTGATAGCTATAGTGCCATAACACCTCCTGCGCCGACGGGCTTGACGGCAGTACCCGGCTACACACAGCTGATCCTGACTTGGAACTCAAGCTCGGGCGCGACGAGTTACAATGTCAAACGCTCGACTACCAGCGGCGGTGAAACGACGATTGCCAATGTCGTCGGCACAAACTACACCGATTCAGGTTTGGCCAACGGCACGACCTATTACTACAAGGTCTCCGCTCTCAATTCTGGAGTCGAGAGCGCCAATTCATCAGAGGCGAGCGCGATTCCCAGTTTGGCAATCACCAACTATAACGCCGGTGTTCTGGCGCTCAATCCTGTGGGGTTCTGGCCATTGAATGAGACGAGCGGAACCACTGCCTTTGATGCTTCAGGCCATGGGAACAACGGCACTTATAAGTCGGGGGTAACGCTGGGGCTCGTCGGAGTGTCCAATCCGCCGTATGCGGGATTCGGGAGCGGCAGTTTGGCCGCCGGCTTTCGCGGTTCGACCGGCAACAATTCTTGTGTGACCTTGACGAATCTGCCCATCAACTCAACCAATGTGACCATTACGGAGTGGATTTATCCAACGAACGCAAGTGCTATTGGGACTACCTTCTGGAATAGTGGTCAAAATGCCGGCCTGAGCCAGGCTTTCAATAATAATGCAGCGTTGGGGTATAATTGGCATGGGGGTGATGGCGGCCAGTGGAATTATACGGCATTTACGCCGCCGGTGAACCAATGGTCGTTTGTGGCCATGGTAATTACGCCAACCAATGCTGTTTTCTACATGGGCAATACAAACGGTCTGTCTTCGATGATCAATAATGATGGCAATTCGGCTGTCAATTTCACGACGGGGACCTCGATTGGGGGGCCCAACGACGGCAGCACCACGGGCTTTAACGGTTCGCTGAATGATGTGGCTGTATTTAATTACTCGCTCACCTCGACTCAGATTACACAGCTCTTTGCTGATGGCTATGCTGCGCCGGTAATCTTGTCACAAAGTGCCTCGCAGACAAATTATTCTGGATCGACGATTCAATTAGTGGTTTCTGCCACGGCCAATTCCCCACTCAACTACCAATGGAAAGCGGGTCCGATTGGCAGTGGCGTTTACACAAATGTTGTCAACGGGGGAAACATATCCGGCGCTACCAGATCAACATTGGTTATCACCAATGCAACGCTTGCGAATGCGGCTGACTATATCGTGGTGGTAAGTAATGCTCAGGGAATTGCTACCAGCGCAACCCCTACGACGGAGGAAATTGTTAATTTCACTATCACTATAACCAGTCCTATGCCCCCTGCGGCGTTTTTATATCCCGGCGGTAATGTGAGATTTTCCGCAAATGTGGTCGGGGCACCCCCGATTACCTGCCTCTGGCAAAGGAATGGCATTACCATCCAAACTTCAACTTTTGGGGCAAATGCAGATAGCGTTACCAATACTGCCAGTGTTCTAAACATTTTAAATGTGACGGATTTTGATGCGAACTCCTATTATTTGGTTGCGACCAACGTATATGGTTCGACAACCAGTGCGCCGATCAGCCTAACTGTGCTCTCAAACCCGGGAAACTACGCCCAGGCCGTCTTTTCCGATTCTCCTATTGCCTATTGGCGATTTGATGAGGCTAGTGGCACGATTGCCTACGACTATGCCGGTGGTCATAATGCCATCTACGGCAACGAAACCGTGTACGGATTTGACGGGCCATCAAGTCCACAGTGGCCGGGATTTGAGTCAAACAATCATGCGTTTATAGGGTTTCCTGGGTTTTCAGATACGACCGTAGTGATGCCAGCTAGTGAAGGATTAAATCTCAATACCAACACCCTAACGATAGCGGCATGGGTCTATTTTTATGAAGAGGGCCAGAGTGGAGGGATTGTGTTTCAGAGGGACGCAAGTGGGATTGCGGGTTTTAATGTGGGGCCGAACGGTGATTTGGGCTACAATTGGAATAATGACCTAGGAACTTACGGTTGGGATTCAGGTTTAAAACTTCCGCTACTTCAATGGGCGTTTGTGGCATGGGTGTTAACGCCGACAAATTCTACTCTCTATTTGAATAGTGCTAATGGACAAACCAATGCCACGTTGGTCCATAACCATGCCAATATGTTATTTTCAGGAGCAATTGGTATTGGTTGTGACCCGTACGGTGGCAATGGAGAGCCCATTTTTAACGGTGTCATTGATGAAGTGGCCGTTTTTGATTACTCGCTCACGCCTGCCAAGATATCGCAGCTTTATCTTGTTGCAGGATCAGGCGGGCAGACCGTCATGGCAACCAATCGACCGAGCATCACCGCTAATGTCAGCGCCAGCACCCTCAATCTGTCATGGCCAGGGGATCATCTGGGTTGGATAGTGCAATCTAATAGCGTGTGTTTGGCCAGCACGAATGCCTGGTTTGACATTCCTAATTCACAGAATGGGACAAACATTGTCATTAGAGTTTCTCCAGGAATGCCAAACGTGTTCTTCCGTTTGCGGTATCCGAACCCCTAACCTCATTCTGATTATGAAGGCCAAACGGCATTCGATTATTAGCATTTTAATGCTTTGCTTCTTAAGCTTTACCCTTCCGTCTTTTGGGGCTTGGCGCATTTGTCCGATGGGTGATTCAATCACCTCCGGCTACACAGACCCTGGAACCTGGATTGTCCCCTTCAACGCTGGATATCGCAGCGGGCTTTACAAGCGCCTTACCAACAACATGTCTTTTGAATTTGTCGGCACGTCCGGCGAACCATGGAATGGGCAGGATGGTCCGGTAGCCAACAATCCATCAATTGATCTTCGCTCCATTGGTTATGATCAGCACGAGGGCCATAGCGGACAAAACACGCGCTTCGTTTTGTCAAACATTTCTCACTGGCTCACTGTTGATAGGCCGAATGTTATTCTGTTGATGATTGGTATCAATGACTTGGGCGGACATTTGGGCGCCACTAACGAACCGTTTGGATCTGAGATAAACCTCAGTAACATCGTCGCGATGGTAGTAAAGGAAAGCCCGCAAACTCATGTCATTGTTGCCCAGATTACTCCATATGCAATCTACACTCCAGCAATCATTTATTACAATGATTTTATCGCAAACGTTCTTGTTCCCCACTTCGCGAGCCAAGGCGCATGGGTCACTTGTGTCAATCAATATACAAGCCTATGTTTTCCAAATACGACGAACATTGATCCGTCACTTTTTTCTTGGGGAGGAACCCATCCTGGAGCAGTCGGATATGACCGGATGGCACAAACTTGGTATGAAGGCATTCTAGCACTACACCTTCCTCCTTCGCCACCGTCTCCGATCCAGGATGTTCAGCCCGTCACTGCCTCCGCCTTTGTCAGAGACCAAATCACTTTTTCGGCGGTCATGGGTAGCGACCACCCCGTGACCTACCAGTGGCTAAGAGTTTCTGATGGCGTAACGAACAATATCTCTGGCGCGACCAATACGACTTTGACGCTCTCCAACCTGCAGTTGACGGACACGACGTCCTATTGTTTGCGGGCTTCTAATACTTTGGGCGTGGGAGTCAGTTCGCCGGGATCACTGACGATCTCCAGTCTGCCGGCACCGATGAACAATCTGGTGATTGCCACTGCGGCCGAGACAGGTTTAGCCAGTGGAGTTTTATTCAATCCAGGCTGGGCGGCTTCAACGAACAACAGTCTAATCGCCGGTCAATCGCCCAGCACGGCTTTAGGAGATTTTAGCAAGGAAGTAACTGGTCGGAGTGTTGATTGGCTAACTGCGGGCGGTAGTTTGGGAATCGCCATGACGGCTGGAAAATATGGTCCTACTTGCAGCACAAATTATGTGACTTGCGGTAATGGAACAGGCCCAGACGGAAGTCGCGCTGGTTCCACGATTATTTACGCTCTATCCGGTTCAAGTAATGGCTATAACCTCAAGAATATCACGGTTTATGGGGGGTGGGCTAATAACCGCCGGGATCAACAGGCATACAGCATTTATTATTCCACTGCGACGGCACCTTCAAATTACATCTACTTGGCGACGGTTGATTATGATCCAAAGATCGCCGACAACGTTCCGTCGGCCACGCGTGTGACACTTACTTCTGCTACCAGATGGCTGGCTGCCAATGTGGCCGCCGTCAAATTTGATTTTACCAACCCAGGTGCGGAGAATGGTTACTGCGGGTATGCACGGATCAACATTTTTGGGGTGCCGAGCAGCACGGGAAATAGCAACAGCACTTTTGATCCGAGTATGAACGGTTCAGACTAATCAAAGTTTCATCATGATTTCGAATTTCACTAAATCAGCCTTCAGCATGTGCTGATATTAGTTATGGCACCTTAAAAAGTAGAAAGTGAGAGTCGCCTTATACATGCAAAATAATTTATGAAAAACAACCAGATGTTCCGCTTGTCAGCAGTCTTACTGTGTCTGTTGGCGGTTTTTGCCGAGTCGGTATGCCCCGGTCATGCGCAGGAAACGAATACGATTGTGCTCACGAACAACGCCGGCCTCCAATGGGAATTGGAACGAGAAGCGGGTGGTTGGGCGTTGGGTCAAGTGCTGTTGCATGGCCAGCCGGTGGACAATCCGCTGTTGTCAGGGGTCATTTGTTTGCATCCGCGTGATAATTCCGGTGATGTCTGGCTGCTTGCGTCAAATGCCGTGCAGGTTGATAACCGCACAGCCACCTTGTCGGGCAGCCAGCTTGTTAATGGCGTCATGTTTCGCTTCGAAGTTGCGGTGAGTCTGGACGCAGATTTGCCGGCAGCGCAACTGATTCCACATTGGTCAGTAAACCAAACGCTCAGCGGCTGGGATATTGCCTTGGCTTATCATGGGGTCGGGACAAATAACTGGCGCTGCACGATGTATCCGGCGGTAGGCAATTCAATGACCGAACTAGTCGGTAATGAAGGAGGATCGGGTCAGTATGTCACCAACGGAACGGTGGACATTGAACGGCTGGCCAGCTTTGGAGTGCCTGCCATGATCGTTTTTAGGCCCAACATGTCGCTGGTCACGTTGTTCGGTATTAATCTGGCGTTTGATTACGTAGATTATACCAATTGGACCGCGAATACCGGTTTCTATTTCCAGAATCAAGTCACTCCTCCTCAGTTTCGCATCGGTCCAAATGTATCCACTGTCGGCGCTGGCAACTTCGTCGCAGGCGTGAAATATGTCATGCCGCTGCAGATTTTTTTGAATGACTCCGGGAATTCAGTGCAAGCGATCAGTCAACTGGCGAAGGACTGGATAAAGGTGAACCATTACACGGTTCAGCCGATGTTCATCCGCACCCCGGATCAGGCGCTCACGCTATTTTTGCAAGGTCGGCGGAATTCTCCAGCGTGGATTGCCGGCAAAGGCTACCAAATACAGCAGGGGGGGGCATACATTTATAACCCAGACTCCGCAAAATCGGCATATTTCGACTATTTGATATACACGAACACAGGCGATTCATTTTGGCGGGAACGGAGCATCGAACAGATGAATTTTCTGCTCCAGGCGGTGGTCACGACCAATACGGCCAGCCCGCTGTTTGGCTGCATGAACAGCGGCTACGATGTTGGCGGTGGTTTTGAGAGTGATGACCGGGGCACTAATCCCGGTTACAAGGTGGACTGCAATGTTTGTATTGCCCGTTATATGCTGCAGACTTGGGCCTGGTTCAAGCAGAACGAAGGTATTGACCGACAGGACTGGTATCAAACCGCTGTGAACGCGGTGAATTGGGCGCTGGCTCAACGCAATCCAGACGGCGGACTGCCCCAGAAGCTTGATTATACAACGCTAAACCCATCCATGTCGGTGGCTTCCGGACGAACAATGGCTGCTTTGCCAGTCATAGCCAATATAACTGGCAACACGAATTATCTTACAACGGCGCAATCTCTTGAAGGGTTCGTTACCAATCACGTGGAGGGTGCCTATTGGTTTGCAGGACAACATCCGGATCTCCCTCCGTGGACTTTCGAATCGGATAGCGTTTGGAGCCTTTGTGAATATTGGTTGGAACGATATAAAGCCACCAGCAATATCAATTATTTGCAGCGGGCGGAAGCGGACGGATGGTCGGGATTCCTGATGATTTGTCCAAAACAATTGAAATGGGTGTCAAATCCTACTCAAACTTGTCACGCCGAGCAGACCTATTATGCGCAATATTCCAATTATTGTTATCAAAACAACAAGATGGAGTGTCTGCAGCGGTTGGGAGAACTCACCGGGAATTCTATTTTCACCCAACTGTCTAATCGCATCATGCAATCCCAGTTTTGGTGCCAAGTAACGACCGGTTCAGGCGAGGGCGCCCAATACGAGTGCATGGCTGATCCGTGGGAATGCATTTACGGGAATGTCAATTCCACCGGCACATATTACATCAATGAATTATCGCTGGACTGCAACTTGCAGTTGCTAGAAATGGGCATGGTTACCAACGTGTTTGGGGCCAATTTACATTAGAAAAAATTGTTTATTTAATAGAGTGGCTAGATATCTACAAAATCTAAAAATATGAGTCTCATTTCAAATTATTTGCCCGCAGACTCTTGTTTCAAAATGATGACGGCTTTGATCGGCGGCAAACGGGCTCCGCGAAGAACTCGTTCTTCCCGGCTTGCGATGTCCTTGCGCCGAGGTGGCGGTTTGGCGGGTTCGATTTTTTTCACGGCAATTTTATGCTTGGCGCACGGTTCGGCTTTTGCGGCAACCGCTTATGAGTCTGCGGTCCTTGCCCTCCGGCCGGTGGGCTTCTGGCTACTAAACGAGACCAATGGAACAACTGCTTTTGATGCTTCTGGCAACGGCAACAACGGCGCGTATCAATCCATGGTGAGGTTGGGGGTTCCTGGCGTGCCCAATCTGCCGTTCACGGGATTTGCCAGCAACAGTCAGGCGGCTTCATTTAATGGCGGAACCAACTCGTGGGTGACATTGACTAATTTGCCTGTCAACTCAGCCAATTTGACCATTACGGCGTGGGTTTATCCAGTCGACAATAGCAGCCTTGGGACCATTTTATGGAATAACAGTCAAAATTCTGGGCTGGGCGATTATTATGGTGAACCTTCAGAGCTGGGCTATGATTGGAATGGCGACGGCAACACTTGGAGTTATCAGTCGGGTTTGTTCCCGCCGGTAAACCAGTGGTCATTTGTGGCCATGGTAATTACGCCTACCAACGCCGTTTTCTACCTGGGTAGCGAGTATGGTATTCTGTCTTCGGCAACCAACAATGAACCCAATGCGGCGGCCAACTTTACCACTGGGAGTGTCATTGGCAGTGTTGGCAGTGCCTCTCCAAGCACGTCAGTTAATGGCTCAATGAGCGATGTGGCCATCTTTAATTTTTCGTTCACCCCCTCCCAAATCACACAGCTCTATGTTCACAGCAATACAAACAACAATAGTGGTGTGCCTCCTGTGGTAACAGGTTTAAGAGCGACAGCGGGCAACGCGCAGGTGGCTTTAAGCTGGAACATCACTTCTTGGGGAACGAGCTACAACGTGAAGCGTTCGACGGCCAGTGGTTCCGAAGTGACTTTCACCAATATCAGCGTGGCGAACTATACAGATACGGGGTTGACCAACGGTACGACGTATTTTTATGTCGTTTCCGCCACTAATTCCGCGGGTGAAGGCGTCAATTCCTCCGAAGTGAGTGCGGCACCGCTCGATGGTGCCCCGGTTGCCTACGACATCGTCTATGTGGGAGATAGCATCACTTACGGGGCGACATTGCCCAACCCCACTACGCAAGCCTCGGCGGTTCAAAGCATGCATAGTTTCAACCAGCGCTTCAACGTGGACGTAAGCGTGTCGAATCAAGGGCATCCCGGCCATACCACGACTGACTGGCTGCCCTCGACAAATCCTTCGTCCGATTTTCAACTTGCCATCGGTGCGGCGTTGGCGTTGGAATCAAGCCATCCGGGGCAACTGATTTTCTCAATCATGCTGGGCGCCAATGACAGCGGCCAATCGTTTTCCGGTACCAGCTACCGGCAGAACCTGCAATCAACCATCGGCCAGTTCCTGACCAATTTTCCCAATGCTTATATCTTCGTGCATTACCCCACTTGGTATTCGTCAAACGCCGAAAATAACCACTTGGCGCTGGAAATAAACTATTTTCCACAAATTGATCTGTTAATTTCCAATTGTGCCACACTTTATCCCGGCCGCGTCTTTGCGGGAGATAAGGGGCAGGCGTTCAACTATTTTTCCACCAATTATCTCAACGCGCTGACCCCCGAGGTCGGATCAGGGCCGAGCTTTCTCCATCCGAACATCTTGGGATCCGTGGCCCTGGGTCAGTTCTGGGCCAAGGCCATCGCATCAACTCTCAGTTTCCCTGCTCCTTTGGCTTCTCCGTGGATGACAAGCGACATCGGCAGTGTGGGCGTGACGGGGAGCGCCATTTACACCAACGGAGCATTTATGGTGACGGGCGGCGGATCAGGTGTATGGAATGAGCCGACCGCCTTTCGCTATGTGTATCAAACTCTGACCAACAGCGGATGCAGCATTGTGGCCGAGGTAGCCAATTTTAATGTGGCGTCAGGGCCGGCACCAGCGGGAGTGATGATCAGCGAAACGCTCACCGGAGCCGGCAAGCATGCGCTGGTTTGCACGTCGAAAAGTTCCGGGACCACGTTTATCTGCGCAACTAACCGGACTTCGTCATTCATTCCACTTGGCGGAAGCGGGAATGGCAATGTGCCATATCGGGTGAAGCTGGCGCGGACGAACGACATCTTTTATGCGTATACCAGCGCAGACGGAATGAATTGGACGGCGACGGGGACGCAGGCGATGACGATGAGCAATGTTTTTTACATAGGCTTGGTGGTGTCATCGAGTGACAACAGCACGACGGGCACGGCCACGTTTAGCAATGTGACAGTGTTGGGAATGGCCGCCGCCGCGCCCGCCGTGCCGGCTGATGTCACTGCAACCGCGCGTGATGCGCAAATAACTCTAGCGTGGCGCGCGAGTTCGGGAGCGACGAGTTATAACATCAAGCGTTCGACGGCCAGCGGTTCCGAAGTGATTTTCACCAATATCAGCGCGGCGAGCTATACGGATATGCGGTTGACCAACGGCACGACATATTATTATGTCATTTCAGCCACCAATTCCGCCGGTGGAAGTGCCATTTCCGATGAAGTCAGCGCAACGCCATCTAGCGGAGGTGTAATTGCCAATGGTATATATTACATCGTGTGCCAGGCGAGCGGATTGGCATTGGACGATCCGGGCGGCGGTGGGAGTGGGACGGGCATCGATCAACAGGCATCTGGCGGCGTGAACCAGCAATGGGCCGTGACGTCCTTGGGCGGTGGCCAGTATGTGATCACCGCTGTTGCCAACGGGCTTGCCTTGTCCGGTCCAACGTCCAGCGCGCAGCTGGTGCTGCAAAACTACACCGGCGCGAACTATCAGACATGGACGATCACGCCCAATGGCTCTTATTCTATTTATGTTGTTGGCAACGCGGGTTCCGGCCAGGTGATGGACGATTCCAACGGCAGTGCCAGCGCTGGAAATTCCATTGGCCAGAAATCTGGGAATGAAGGAAACAACCAAAACTGGATATTTACACCAGTTCCGTCCCCGGCTTCTGCCCTACCTTCAATTGTGCTGCAGCCGCAGCCGGCGACGGCTTTTCAAGGCCAGAACTTGCAGTTTGTGGTTGGTGCGGCTGGCACCGCCCCTTTGTCCTACCAGTGGCTGAAGAATGACGCCAATTTGTCCAGCAGCCAGAGCATTTCGGGGACGCAGACCTCGACCTTGCGTTTCAACAGCGTGAGTTCCACCGATGCCGGAAACTACACGGTGATAATCAGCAACCAGTTTGGAACGGTGACCAGCAGTGTCGCGCCCGCAACCATTGTGGTGACCACCAATTACAATGCCGGCATTCTGCAACTCAACCCCGTGGGATTTTGGCCGCTTAATGAGACAAATGGGACAGTGGCTTTTGATATTTCGGGCCATAACAACAACGGAGCATATAAGTCGGGAGCGATATTGGGGAAATCCGGAGTGCCCAATCCGCCGTTTGCGGGATTCGCAGGCGGCAGTCTGGCTGCCGGCTTCAACAGTTCGGCCAACAACTCTTGGGTGACCCTGACTAACCTGCCAGTTAACTCGTCCAATGTAACCATCACGGAGTGGATTTATCCAACCAACGCAAGCGCTCTTGGAACTACGTTCTGGAACCTCGGTCAAAATGCCGGTCTTAGCCGGGCCTACTACAATAATGCAGCGTTGGGTTATAACTGGCATGGCGGTGATGGCAACCAATGGAATTATTCGGCCTTTACGCCGCCGGTGAACCAATGGTCTTTTGTGGCCTTGGTGATTACGCCTACCAATGCTGTGTTCTACATGGGCAATACAAACGGTCTGTCTTCGATGATCAATAATGATGGCAATTCGGCAGTCAATTTCACGACGGGGACCTCGATTGGCGGGGATGGCACCAATGACGGTACGGGCTTCAATGGCTCGCTCTGCGATGTGACTGTCTTTAATTATTCTCTTAGTTCCTCACAATTGGAAAAGCTTTATTCTGATGCAGTGGTTGGCGACTCAATGTCAGGAAACCTTCCGGCGAGCAACCCGATTAATATTCTATTCAGCGTCAAAGGCAACGTGGTCACGTTATGTTGGCCGGAGGACCATCAAGGCTGGATTGTGCAATCCAACAGTGTCGGACTGTCTGACAGGAATTCTTGGTTTGACATCTCAAATACGCAAAGCGGAACAAACCTCATCTTTTCTCCAGATTCGCAGGTCACGAATGTATTCTATCGGCTTCGGCATCCCTGACCATGGACAACTAACGTGGGCTTAGTCCCGCCGCTTTTGATAACATCTATTGGAGCCACAGAAAATGTTTTACGAATTCAGATAAAGAAGTAAACAAGTTAAGCGTTGATATTTAAACTTTGGATTAAGCGTTTGTATAACAGCCGTGATTTGATGCTATGAAATTTAAACATTATTTAAGATTTTACGCTCGCTGGTTTACCTACTTAGCTTGCTTAGTCACCAGTATGTCTGCGTCAGCCTTCACCACCAACGATGCGAACACTATCTTCAATGCGTATTCTAATGCGTTCTACTATCGGAGCGGCACAAACGGCTGGTTCGAAAACAATCAAACGGGTGGAAACAGCCCGACATATTTTTGGGGGCAGGCCGAGGAGATTGAATGTGTGATAGATGCCTACGAGTGGAGTTCCAACACGACCTATCAGGCCATGATAACAAATTTATTGAACGGCTTTATCAAAAACAACGGATCAAGTTGGAGTTATAATACTTACAATGACGACATCATGTGGGCAGCGATAGCCTTTGCTCGAGGGGGGGTGGATACTGGTAATTTCAACTACTGTAGTATCGCCAAAGCTAATTTTGACGCTTGTTACGCTCGGGCCTGGGACACAAATTTGGGCGGTGGGCTGTATTGGGATACGGGTAATTGGACGAAAAATGCCTGTGTCAATGGACCAGCGACTATTGCTGCGTGCCTGTTGTATCACATTTATGGCGACGTTAATTATTTGAACAAAGCCACCAATATTTATGCTTGGCAACGGTCCGTCTTGGTTAACACAAATACTGGCGCGATTTACGACTCTATCCAAACCAACGGGGCCATCAACACATGGTCCAGTACCTATAACCAGGGAACGTTCATAGGTGCGGCCAATTTTCTGGGTCAGACGAATGATGCAGCGTTGGCGGCAAATTATACAATGAACAATATGGCTGGTGGTGGGATATTGCCACAGTATGGCACGGATAACAACAACTCTGGGTTTAATGCAATATTTATACGCTGGATGACCAGATTCATTAAAGACCGTGGTTTGAACAATATTTATCAGCCTTGGCTACAGGACAATGCCAACGCTGCTTGGAATATGCGGCGGTCCACTGACAACTTGTCCTGGTGCCAATGGCTTCGGTACTCTCCGTCAGGCACCAGTTTTTACTCATGGGACTGCATATCTTCAATGGAGGTTTTGCAGACCGTGCCGCCAACCCAAAGCACCTCTCCCAGCACGGCAATATTGACTGCCAGCGATGCCGTCGGCGCATCCAGTTTCACTGCGGCAGGCAATTGGTCAGTAGGTGCCGCTCCCGCTTGGAGTAATAACTGCATAGTATCCGGGGTTGGCCTTCGGACACCATCCGATACGCTCAGTCATAGTTTTTATGGTAGTGCACTGATACTGACCAACGGCGGTGCCTTGCGCTTAGCCACAAGCGGTGGTGCCACAATAACCGTTGGAACAGTGCTTTCCATTGACAACGGAATTGTTTCGGCGTGGAGCCTTCCGGCGGTGCTCGTCGGGAATATTATTTTACAATCCGGAGGAGGGGTGTTTGACCCGCAGCAATTCAATTCAAGCGGATTTACGGTGTCAGCTTCGATTGGCGGCACCGGCGGTTTGACGGTTGGTAGTGATAATAGCACATTCGGCGGGAACTTGTATCTTTCCGGCTACAACACTTATAGCGGCGGAACAACTATTAACGGGCCGGATACTCTCAGCCTGACCAATTATGGCACATTGGGATCATCCAACGCGCCATTGAGTTTTTCAAATAATGGAAATGGACTGAATATACCATACTCTGCCTATACTACAGCCGCTTATGGGACGTTGAATCTGAATGGAAGCAGCATTGGTGTGGGTAATCTGACAGGCGGAGGTGGCAAGATTGCTAATAACGCCACTAGTAGCACGGCGATTCTAACCATTGGTAATGGTAATAACGGCGGCGGAAATTATCAAGGAATTATCATGGATCACATTGTGCGCGGTGGCGTTATCGCCTTGGTCAAGACGGGGTCTGGCACCATTACCCTTTCCGGTGCCAACACCTACAGTGGCGGGACAACCATTATGGGTGGCACATTGCAATTGGGTGACGGAACAACCAACAATGGTTCAATCGCTGGTAATATAACCAATAGCGGAACCCTCGCATTCGCAAATCCGGCCGCACAAAGCTATGGCGGGGCAATTATAGGGAGCGGTAATCTGCTCAAGGCCGGGAGTGGCACACTAACTATTACCGGAAAAAACAGCTATTCTGGCAGCACCATAGTGAATGCTGGCACTCTGGTCTTGGGCGGATTAAGTTCCATCACTAACAGCGCCAACCTCGCCATTGCCAGCGGGGCCACTTTGGACGTGACGGCCTTGACTGGGCAGACCCTGACTTTGAGCAGTGGGCAAATTCTGAAAGGGGGTGGAACTATCATCGGAAATTTGACAGCGTTGACCGGCGCAATGCTATCACCAACGGGAGCTTTGGCTGTGCAGAACAATGTCAGTCTAAGTGGCACGTTGCTAATGGGACTTAACCGCACCAATCTGCAAAGCAACGATCAATTGGTTTCCGTGGCGGGAATAATCAGCGGTGGTGGTGCCTTGGTCGTTACCAACCTTGGCCCCGCTCTGCAGGCTGGTGATTTGTTTCAATTGTTTAACACTCCGGTCAACGGATTTAAAACCGTAAGTCTGCCCCAACTGACTGGCGGAAATATATGGATCAACCGGTTGGGAATTGATGGAACGATTCAAGCAGCCATGCCACCTTCGATGACACCACCGCCCCTCGCTGGACTAATAACAGGAGATAAACAGGTAAAACTGACGTGGCCGACGGTTCACATCGGCTGGCGTTTGGAAGTTCAGACGAACTTTTCTGGCGCTGGCCTTGGCACAAACTGGGTTGAGGTATTCGGTTCCAGCACAAATAACCTGCTGACAGTGCCAATCAATTGGGCCAGCGGATCCGTTTTCTTCAGATTGGTTTACCCATAAATCCACTCAAACCATATTCCATCGTGTCTTTTGAGCGGAGTGAGCCCGAAAAATCGGGCAAGGTCTTCTCCAATGTTGAGTTTTTTGGCGGTACTGCAGCACTTAACACTTGTCCAATTGCAGATGGTGGACATGAGCATAGAGCATGGTTCAACCTTGTGTTGGAAAGGATATAATTCCGTTTTCACAATACCCATGCTTATGGGTATTGTGAATGTTGAGGGGGGCGTTATGCTTCAAAATGAAACCTGAAGCCATGATTGTTGCTCGCCTTAAATCTTTCGAAACAAAGGGAAGAATTACTTGCGCGGATCGAAACGAAAGACGTTCGGTATTGCCAAACTAAGCTTCAATTCAAGAACCAAAATAGAAATAAACAATCGAAATAAACTCATGAAGACTCAACACCTCAAACCTGGCATTTGTGCAAAACTATTCATCCTTTATGCGTTGATGTTATTGTTTATCCCGATTGCGCGCGCGGATTATACCAGTGTTGTATTGGGACTTAATCCAACTGGTTTTTGGCCATTGAACGAAACTAGTGGAACCACCGCCGCTGATATTTCGGGCAACGGGAACAACGGCACATATCAAGCGGGGGTGACATTGGGGGTTGCCGGAGTGCCTAATCCGCCGTTTCTGGGATTCACAAACGGCAGTGCTGCCGGCTTCAGCAGTTCGGCCAGCAGTTCTTGGGTGACGGTGACCAACCTGCCCATCAATACAAACACTGTGACCATTACCGCGTGGGTTTATCCGACGGGCTCACTTGGGGCGCTCTTCTGGGATAATGGAATTAGTTGCGGTCTTGGCACATATTATGGTGATGGTTCAGAGTTGGGCTATAACTGGAATGGTAATAATTGGTGGTATCAATCCGGATTGAGGCCCCCGCCGAACCAGTGGTCGTTTGTGGCAATGGTGATTACGCCCACCAACGCCACCTTTTACATGGATAACACGAATGGCACGTATTCAGCAATCGACAATGAGGCCACCGGGGTTGCCAACTTCAGCAGCAGCGTGACTGTTATCGGCAGTGTTGGCCCCGCCAATTCGGGCGCCACGCTTAATGGCTCAATGAGCGATGTGGCTGTGTTTAATTACTCGCTTACTCCTGCCCAGATCACGCAGCTTTTTGTGGGTGGCCATGGCGGAATCTCTGCGCCTCCTGCGACAACAGGCGTGAGCGTGGCAGCCGGGAATACGCAGGCGAGTTTAAGTTGGAACACCACTCCGTTCGCGACCGGTTATAATCTCAAGCGATCGACGACCAGCGGCGGCGAAACGACGATTGCCACCCTTAGCGGCACAAGTTACCACGACACCGGATTGGTCAACGGCACGACATATTACTACAAAGTTTCTGCCACCAATTCCGCGGGAGAAGGCGTTAACTCCACTGAAGTGAGCGCAACTCCTAGCAGTGCGATTGCTAGTTATAACGCCGGCGTTATGGCGCTCAGCCCAGTGGGTTTCTGGCCACTGAATGAAGCAAGCGGAACTACCGCTCTTGATGTTTCGGGCAATAACAACAATGGTCTGTATCAGTCAGCAGTGACTTTGGGGAATGCTGGCGTGCCTAATCCGCCGTTTGCTGGGTTCGCGGGCGGTAGTCATGCTGCTGGCTTCAGGGGGGCGTCCACCACCAGCTCTTGCGTAACTTTGAGCAATATGCCCATCACCACAGCCAATGTGACTATTACGGAGTGGGTTTATCCGACTGTCCCAGGCACTTTTGGAACGACGTTCTGGAACGCCGGTCAAAATGCTGGTTTTAGCGAAGCTTACTTCAATAATGCGGCGTTGGGTTATGGCTGGGGAGGTAATCAATGGACGTATATAGGACCTGTCCCGCCGGCAAATGTCTGGTCGTTTGTGGCTTTGGTGATTACGCCGACAAATGGTACTTTCTACGTGGGCAATGCGAGTGGGCTGTCTTCGGCGGTGAACGTTTTGAACAATTCTGATATCAATTTCACGACTGGGACCTCGATCGGTGGTCCTGATATTAATGGCAATAATTCTGGCTTTAATGGCTCAATGAGCGATGTGGCTGTGTTTAATTACCCCCTCACGCCCGCCCAGATCACGCAGCTTTATGCCGATAGCGGCGGATATAATCTGCCGCCGGAGATCACCGCGCAGCCGGTTTCACACAACGCCTACACGAATGGAACAGCTAGTTTCAGTGTAGCTGCGATTGGCGCGGCACCGTTGAAGTATCAATGGTGGCATGGGTTATCTCCGGTTGCAAACCAGACCAATACAGTGTTGAATATCAACAGTGTTCAGTCGTCGGATGCGGGTAATTATAGCGTCGTCGTCAGTAACAACTTTGGCGCGGTTACCAGCAGCATTGTCACTCTGATAGTGGTAACTCCCCCAACTGGTTACGAAAGCATTATTCTGGCTGATGGGCCGATCGGCTATTGGCCGCTTGATTTGGTCTCGGATGGCGGAGTTGCTGCCACTGACATCTCCAGCAACGGCAACAATGGGGCTTACCAGAACGTTTCATTAGCCGCCAATCAAGTAGCTGGACCCTCAGCGTTCATTCCCAATAGCATCAGTTTTAACGGTTCTGGCCAATTTGTGGATTTAGGCGCGGGAACCAATACTTCCTTGTTGAACGTTTCCGGCCAGGTCACCTTGGAAGCTTGGGTGCAGCCGGCTGGTGCGCAGCTTCATGCAAATGCCAATATTTTAGCCAAAGGCTGGGACGGCAGTACATTACAAGAGCTTGAAATGAGCGAGGTTAATTCAAGTTATTTTGGTAGCGGCAGGGAAGGTGGAAACTTCACCGTCAGTGGCGCTGGTACGGCAAACACAAATTGGAACTATTTGGTTTCTGCCTACGACGGAGTCAATTGGAACCTGTATTTGAACGGAGCGTTGGTAGCCACGCATGCGGATGGCACTGGCCCGTCTCAGTTTAGCGACTCTTGGAGGATTGGCAACGGCAGCAGTGGTGGAAATGGCAGGTATTTCACGGGGAACATCTGCCAAGTGGCTCTTTATACCAACGCGCTGACGGCGGCGCAGGTTAGCGCGCATTATGCCATGGGGCTGCATGGCACAACCAACGTGGCGCCCACGATTAGCATCCAGCCGGTAAATCAGCGGGTGGTGACAAACACGGCGGCTACGTTCACCGTCGCAGCCGCGGGCAACCCGCCGCCCGCCTATCAGTGGTATTCAATTATTGGAGGCGTCACCAATTTAATCAGCGGCGCCACCAGCGCCGCTTACACGACGCCACCGGTGCAGGATAGCGACAGCGGAAACGGCTATTATGTAGTGATAAACAATTCGATCGGTAATACCAACAGTGCCGCGGCCATTCTGACTGCTGGCCATATGGTAACAGCAGCCGGATTCTTGGAAAACGATGAATACTATGGCAATTATAGCAGTGACATTGCGGCGTTTAGCACATTGTATCCGACGGCTTCGTCGCTGCCCGTGCCGGATAAGGTTGAATACTTGAGCGCATTCAACGACAATCAAAACCTGCCTCAGAATGGTGGCGAACGGATTCATGGCTGGTTCACGCCGCCGGCCACGGGCAATTATATCTTCTTTGAAGCCAGTGATGATTCTTCGGCCTTGTGGCTGAGCACAGATAGCAGCCCGGCGAATGTATTTGAAATTGCTCAGAACCAACTCTGGATGTGGACTCCCAGCGGCCCCGACTGGACATGTTCTAATACGGGGAGTGCAGAATATGCTAATTATAGCACGGGTGAATGGCGGTCAGACTCGTTTGGAACCAATAACGGTCCCAATGCTTACGCCTACCTTGTTGGCACATGGTCTGCCTGGCCTGGTTTGAATAGCGACGGGAGCATTTCGCTGGTTGGTGGGAGACAATATTATATTGAACTAGATCACTATCAGGGGATTGGTGGTCAGAACGCGGCTGTTACTTATAAACTCGTCGGCGATTCCGATCCGAACCCTGGCACAGCAACGTTACTGACGGGTAATTCTGTTTCCACCTTGGTGCCAGACACGTTGGCGCCGCAGCCACGGCCGCTCATTGCCAAGGTCAGTTTGGCAGGATTGAAAGTGACCGCCAGCGGAAGCAACGGGTTGGTCAACGCGGCGTATAATGTGCTGGCCAGCACGAACCTGACGGCACCGTTGAGCAGTTGGACGATCTCGGCGACCGGGCGATTCGACAGCACTGGGAATTTTAATTTCACCAACACCGTGCCGGCTGGTTCGCAGCAGCAGTTTTATCGGCTCGTGGTGCCTTGATCAATAAAAAAATTCAAGCCACCGGGCGGCATGAATGTCGCCCGGTGGTTGACACATAGGAATAAGAATAGAAAAATGAAATGTTTCAAAAAATGCTGTGCTGAGGCCCGATTTTCGGCTGAGGCATTTTCAAAGGGCAGCAGCCCTGTTCATTCTGATGGCGGCTTGGGCTTTACGCTAATCGAATTACTGGTGGTCATAGCGATAATCGCGATTTTGGCCGCTTTGTTATTGCCAGCACTTGCAGCTGCGAAGAAGAGGGCCTTGGCAACTCAGTGTTTGGGCAATCAAAGACAACTGATTTTGGCCACTGTAATGTATGCCGGCGATAACAACGATTTTCTACCCTATTGCAACTCCGATCTTGGGATGCCACCCGGACCTGGGTGGCTTTACAGCAGCAGTCTTAGTAGTCTGAGGCCGATTTTGCACCCACAGAACACTGCGGTTTGCTGGCAAACCGGAACGTTGTTTGGCTATATAAAGAATTCGCAGTCATACCTTTGTCCGGTGGATGTTCAAAACACCTATTTTAGCCAGCGTGCGAACCAATTAACTTCCTATATCTGGAACTATGCTGGATCGGGTTTCCGACAACCTCCATCTTGCTTCAGCAGCAAATTTACATCCATTTGGAGCCCTGAGTGCATCCTTTTCTGGGAGCCTTACGCTCCGGGCAATTCGGCAGCGGATTTGAATGCCTTTAACGACGGTGCCAATTGGCCGTGGTTCCCAGGTTATACGGAAGGACTCGGTCACCTCCACAATAGTACGGGTGCGAATGTGGCACGCTTAGACGGCAGTGTGGTTTTTATGAAGGAGACAACGTATGAAGCCGATGCCAAGACGCCATCTGGAACCGGTCCCGGTCCGGGCGGCAAAACCTATTTGTGGTGGAGCGTATTTGCGGGCAATGGTGGCAATATTAACTAACAAAAATATACTAACGTGAAAAACTCGGTTTTTAACATTTATTTTATATTAGGCCTGACATCACTTCTCACTGTTCCGCTTCTTCAGGGGCAGACTGTGTCGAATGCACCTGCTGGGGCATCATCCCAGGTTGATTCAGGTTGGAGGAAATATGCAGGCAACCCGGTACTGGGTGGGGAATATGGAACCTGCTTCGATATTTCGGTGCTGCAAGAAATTGACACATATCGGATGTGGGTTTCTTGGCGGCCCAAAGGGAGTATTGCCCTCGTGAAGAGTAAGGACGGGCTGCGCTGGAGTGAGCCTCCGCAAGTTGTGTTGCCTCCGCGCAAAGAAACTGGATGGGAAAACGAAGTCAACCGTCCGATAGTGCTCAAGCGCCCAGATGGTTATCATATGTGGTATACGGGCCAATCTGACAGTCACTCAGCCATAGGATATGCCACAAGCACGGATGGGATCGTGTGGAAGCGCATGAGCGACAAGCCAGTTCTTTGCGCCGATCAGGAATGGGAAAAAACTGCGGTGATGTGCCCGGATGTTTTGTGGGATGAATCCACAAAGACCTACCGAATGTGGTATTCAGGTGGAGAACAATATGAACCCGATGCCATTGGTTTTGCGACCAGCGCTGATGGAATACATTGGACCAAGTCTGAAAAAAACCCTGTATTCAAATCTGACCCTAGTGTGGAATGGGAACACCACAAAGTCACTGCCTGTCAGGTGATTCAGGAAAAAGGCTGGTATGTCATGTTTTACATTGGCTTCCGGGACAATGACCATGCCCAGATCGGTGTTGCTCGTTCGAAGGACGGATTATCAAACTGGCAACGCCTTGCCGCAAATCCAATCGTTAGTCCTAATCCAGATCAATGGGATCATGACGCTTGTTACAAGCCATATGCAATTTTTGATGGGTCGAAATGGCTGTTATGGTACAACGGCCGACACGGTGGCTTGGAGCAAATTGGTGTGGTCTTCCACGAAGGCCGGGATTTGGGGTTTCCAAAGGCTCCCGAGCAGGCGCGCGCCTCTGTATCTTTTGGAACATTATCGCAACAATAGCGAGTGTTTTCAGAGCGAAGGGATCGCGGGGGCAATATTGGAGTGCCGCCCATCGCCAGCGGTTGGCGCAGGCTGGCATCATCACAGTGTGAGCCAAGCGGGAACTGTTACCTCAACGCCACAATGAAAAACTTCTGGAGCAGCCTCTAATGCGAACTAGTCTATTGCTGCGCGTTGGTCACGTGGGCCGAGGCCAAGGCCAAGGCCAAGGCCGTCATCATTTGAATAAACCGAAGTCTTATACAATCGCGAGCGGTTCCACAGCGCTCGCGGCTTTCAATCTCGTTCTGACTTTGAAACCACCTCAACTAATAATGTCCATGCCTCATGCGCACACTTACTGTCCACACAATCGAGACAAGGCCAATTCCACTGGGAAACATGGACTTTGAAGGAATCACTATGGCCATCATTTCCGCACCTGCTGCATCGCCTTCCAATTCGCCGGCCAACGGCGCGAACTACCGTGGCTCGTTTGCGGTGATGACCTCGCTTTTTTTCATGTGGGGTTTCATGACGGTATTTAACGACATCCTCATCCCGCGTTTCAAAGAGGCGTTCACGTTGAGTTATTTTCAGGCGATGCTCGTGCAGTTCGCTTTCTTCGGCGCGTATTTTGTCGGCTCGCTGGTTTACTTCAGCATCTCGGCGACCAAGGGCGATCCGATCGCCCGGATCGGTTACAAGAACGGCGTCGTAATAGGTCTGCTCATCTCGGCGGCGGGCAGCGCGATGTTCTTGCCGGCGGCGAACGCGTCTTCGTATCCGATGTTTTTGGCGGCGCTGTTCATCGTTGGACTTGGCTTCGCCATGCTGCAAATCGCGGCCAACCCTTACATCACGATTCTTGGCCCGGAGAAGACGGCTTCAAGCCGGTTGAATCTTGCGCAAGGCTTCAACTCCATCGGCACGACCATCGGGCCGCTGATCGGCGGTTATTTGATTTTCCAATACTTCGCCAAGACCGGCGCGCACGGGGCGGATTCGGTGAAGGTGCCTTACCTCGCGTTCTGCATCGTCTTCCTGGTGCTGGCCGCGATTTTCTTTTTCATCCACCTGCCGCACGTCGGCGAAGGTCATGTCGAACCTGGCGCGGGTGCATTGAAACATCCGCATGTGGTGCTCGGCGTCATCGCCATTTTCATGTATGTCGGCGGGGAAGTTTCCGTTGGTAGTGCGATCATCAATTTCCTTGGGCAAAAATCCGTGGCAGGATTAACGGCGGATGAAGCCAGCCAATACGTTTCGATCTACTGGGGCGGCCTGATGATTGGACGCTTCATGGGCGCGGTGACATTGAGTGAGATGCGCGCGGCGCGGAAACAGACGTTGCTGGTCGTGATCCCGCTGCTGGCGTGGCTGTTGTTGTGGGTGGCCAAGAGTGCGCCGCTGGACGCAATGCGCGGCGATTCCACCTCGTCGGTATTCACGCTGTGGCGCGATGTGTTCGTGGCAAATTGGGCGGTCTTCAAAATTTATCTGCCGTTCGTCGGACTGTGCTGGGTGCTCTTCCAGTTCGGCCGCTCACTCGCCGCGCGGACGCTGGCGATTTTCTCGCTGACCGTGTGCGTGTTGTTGATCACGGCGATTCTCGTGGGCGGCCCGGTGGCGATGTGGTGCGTGGTGGCCGTCGGGTTGTTCACCTCCATCGGTTGGTCGAACACGTTCAGTCTCGCGCTCGAAGGCACGGGCATTTACAAGAGCCAGGTGTCGTCGCTGTTGGTGATGGCAATTCTCGGCGGCGCGGTGCTGCCGCCGTTGCAGGGCAAGATTGCCGACCTGACCGGCAATCTGCAAATTTCCTTCATCGTGCCGCTGATCGCCTATGCTTACGTTGCGTTCTACGGAATCAAAGGTCACAAAATAGGACGAAAAGTTGAAACAGCCTGAACCACTCATCCTCATGAATCGTAGAGAATTCATCCGCAACACCACCCTGGCCGCTTCCGCTTTGGCGCTCACGCCGGCAAGCTTTGCGGCGGCAACCGAATTTCCAACCGTGCGCGTTGCCGAGGCAAAACGGAAATTCAAGAGCGTCGCCGTCGAGCGGGCGATTAAAGAAGTTCAAGCCAAAATCGGCAATAAGGAACTGGCGTGGATGTTTGGGAATTGTTTTCCGAACACGCTCGACACGACGGCTGAATTTGAAGTGATTGATGGGCGGCCTGACACCTATGTCATCACCGGCGACATTGACGCGATGTGGCTGCGCGACAGCTCGGCGCAGGTGTATCCGTATCTGTCGCTAATGAAAGAGGACGCGCCGTTGCGGCAGCTCGTCGCTGGCGTCATCAATCGCCAGACACGCTGCATCCTGCTCGATCCGTATGCGAATGCGTTTTACAAGGACGCCTCGAAGGTGAGCGAATGGAAAAGTGACTTCACCGACATGAAACCCGGCGTTCACGAACGCAAATGGGAAATTGATTCGCTCTGCAACACGATCCGCCTGGCGCACGGTTATTGGAAAAAGTCCGGCGACACGTCTCCATTCGACGACGCCTGGCACAGCGCGATCAAATTGATTCTGCAAACCTTTCGCGAGCAGCAGCGAAAGGAAAATCATGGGCCGTATCACTTCATGCGGCGCACTGAGTGGGCGACGGACAGCTTGCCGGGACGCGGCTATGGCAATCCGGCCAAGCCCGTTGGTCTGATCCGTTCGATGTTCCGGCCGAGTGATGATGCGACAATTTTTCCGTATCTCGTGCCGTCGAATTTTTTCGCCGTTGTCAGTTTGCGCCAGGCGGCGGAGATGGTGGAGGAACTCAAACACGATGCCGACCTCGCCAAACAATGTCGCGCGCTGGCGGATGAAGTGGAAGCCGCGTTGAAGGAATATGCCATCGTGAATCATCCGAAAGTAGGACGTGTGTTTGCGTTCGAAGTGGACGCCTTCGGCAACTATTATTGCACCGACGACGGCAACATTCCCAATCTGCTTTCACTGACCTACCTCGGCGCGGTGAAGCCGGACGATAAGATTTATCTCAACACGCGCAAGATGCTGCTCTCGCCGGAAAATCCGTATTGGTGCATCGGCAAGG
>Ga0068856_100001278_pt1 | contig 26467 bp, 18 predicted proteins | sample KBSCornC62_FD_66595 | JGI IMG/M metagenome (GOLD analysis project Ga0068856, IMG submission 66595) | Corn rhizosphere microbial communities from Kellogg Biological Station, Michigan, USA - KBS Corn C6-2 | ecosystem: Host-associated > Plants > Roots > Rhizosphere > Soil ... | reverse complement strand
GCGCTGCGCCGGGTGCTGTTGTCGTCGATGGTGGGTTACGCGCCGACCGAAGTCACGATCGCAGGCGTCCTGCACGAGTACTCGACGGTCGACGGCGTGCAGGAAGACGTCGTCCACGTGATGCTGAACCTGAAGGGCGTCGTGTTCCGCCTGCACAACCGTGACGAAGTCACGCTGGTGCTGCGCAAGGAAGGCGAAGGCCCGGTCACGGCCGGCGACATCCAGACGCCGCACGACGTCGAGATCGTGAATCCCGAGCACGTCGTGGCCCACCTGGCCCAGGGCGGCAAGCTCGACATGCAGATCAAGGTCGAGAAGGGCCGTGGCTACGTGCCGGGCAACATGCGCCGTTTCGGCGACGAGACGACCAAGGCCATCGGCCGCATCGTCCTCGACGCCTCGTTCGCGCCGGTCCGGCGCGTCAGCTACGCGGTCGAGAACGCCCGCGTCGAGCAGCGCACCGACCTCGACAAGCTCGTGATGGAGATCGAGACCAACGGCGCCATCTCGCCCGAGGAAGCGATCCGTTCGTCGGCCAAGATCCTGGTGGAACAGCTCGCCGTGTTCGCGCAGCTGGAAGGCTCGGACATCGCCGCGTTCGACCAGCCGGCCCCGCGCACGGCCCAGTTCGACCCGATCCTGCTGCGCCCGGTCGACGAGCTCGAGCTCACGGTCCGTTCGGCGAACTGCCTGAAGGCCGAGAACATCTACTACATCGGCGACCTGATCCAGCGTACCGAGACCGAACTGCTCAAGACCCCGAACCTGGGTCGCAAGTCGCTCAACGAAATCAAGGAAGTCCTCGCTTCGCGCGGCCTCACGCTGGGCGCGCGCCTCGAGAACTGGCCCCCGCAAGGTCTGGACAAGCGTTAATTCGCCTGTCTCGACCGTTCCCGCTGCCGGGCCCGTCGACCACGACGGGCGCCGTGTGCAAACCCCCGGTACCTGATCCGGCCGGGGTTCAATAAAGAGACCAAAGGAAATCACCATGCGCCATCGTCACGGCCTTCGCAAGCTCAACCGCACCACGTCGCACCGCCAAGCCATGTTCAAGAACATGGCCGTCTCGCTGCTGCGCCACGAGGCCATCAAGACCACGCTGCCCAAGGCCAAGGAACTGCGTCGCGTCGTCGAACCCCTGATCACGCTGGCCAAGGAGCCGACGCTGGCCAACCGCCGCCTCGCCTTCGACCGCCTGCGCGACCGCGAGATCGTCACCAAGCTGTTCGACGTGCTGGGCCCGCTGTTCAAGGCGCGTCCGGGCGGCTACACCCGCATCCTGAAGATGGGCTTCCGCAACGGCGACAACGCGCCGATGGCGTTCGTCGAACTGGTCGAGCGCTCGCACTCGGAAGAAGCCGTCACCGATTCGGAAGCCTGAGCGGCTCCCGCATCCTGACACGAAGGCCGGCACATGCCGGCCTTTTTCTTTGGTGCGCCGCTTGCGGGGAGGCGGGCGCGGGCCGGTGCGTGCGCCGCGCGACGCCGGCCACGGTCAGCAGGCCGGTCAGCAGCATCGCGGCCGGGCCAGGCTCGGGCGCGTCGCTGACCGGGTCGCCGGAACTCGCGTACGACGACACGTAGCCGCTGAACAGGCCGGAGATCGCGGCGTCGGTGTCGTTGAGGTACGTGAGGGTGACGAAGCTCGTCTCGGTGTCGCTGTACTGTCCGAACAGCCCCGACGCGTAGACGTTGAAGTTGACGTACGCGCGCTGCGGGCCCAGCCCGGTCTCGTCGCCGATCGACATCAGCAGTCCGCTCTCGGCGAACTCGTCCGCGCTGGCGCCGCTGGCCGAGGCCGTGGCGGTGACCGTGGCCGAGATCGTCATCAGCGTGCCCGGTGCCAGCGTGAACAGCGCCGCGCCGACGTCGTTGACCAGCCCGACCGTGCCCTCGCCGAAAGACGCTGGAACCAGGCTGCTCGCGTACGACGTGGCGTAGGCCACGGCGCCGCGGCCGAAGACGTCACCGACGAGGCCGGCGGAGCCGCCCGCGAAGGGATCGGGAGTCGTCGCGGTGGACGCGTCGCCGAAGGCTTGGCCGCTCGCCGTCGTCCAGTGCTGGTCGGGACGCGGGCTGCCGGACGAGCTGCCGGACTCCGAGGTGCTGCCGCCCGCGCCGGCGAAGCTCACGCCGGGGTGGCCACCGGGGGCGATGGCCTGCACCGTGACGACGAAGTCGCTCACGCTGATGCCCGACGAGGTGCTGGCCTGCGCCCCGGGGACGAGGACGCCTGCCATCGCGGCCGCGCAGGCCGCGAGCCAATGCCGCTTCATGTCTTCTCCAGACTGTCTTTGCCGGGCGGCCCCCGAGTCGTCCGCCCCGAATCGGGGCAATCCGGAGGCCGCCCCGGCGGCCGGCCAATGGACCGGCGACAATCCATTCTTCCACGGGAACGAGCCGGCCCCGGCCGGCTCTACAACTCCATGATCCGACTGCCTTCGATGCGAGCCGCCTGGGCGCTGCTCGCCGTCCTGCTGACCTTCGTCATTTGCGGTCCGGCGCGCGCCGCCGGCGACTTCCTCGACCCCGACCAGGCCTTCACGCTGTCGGTGCGCGTGCTCGACGCGAAGAAGCTCGAGCTGGACTACAAGGTCGCGCCGGGCTACTACCTGTACCGCGAGCGATTCAAGTTCTCCTCGCCCGACGCCAAGCTGGGCGAGCCGCAGATCCCGCCCGGCAAGAAGCACTACGACACCGCGCTGGAGCAGAACGTCGAGACGTATCACGACGGCGTCGTCGTGATCCTGCCGATCCTCTCGGCGGGCAAGTCGTTCACGCTGAACGCCACGCACCAGGGCTGCGCCGACAAGGGCCTGTGCTACCCCCCGCAGCCGCGCACGCTGGCCGTCACGATGAAGGGCTTCGGTGCCGACGCCGACTCCGTCAAGACGGTGACCGACGCCGAGGCGGCCGCGCCCGCCGGCGTGGACCCGCCCGCCGTCGGCCAGGTGGCCGGCGGCCGGAGCGTCGCGCCCGGCGCGCTGTCCGATCCGCTGCGCAGCGTGACGATGGCGCCCGGCGTGGCGCCGGCGGCGCAGGTCGACCGCGCGCCGCAGGGCGGCACGCCGACGATCCTGGCGCCGGCCCCGGCGACACCGGCCGTCGTGTCCCCCGCGCCGTCCGGGCCGGCAGGCTCCGAATCGCTGGAGCAGCGCTTCCTGTCCGCGCTGAACGGTGGCGGCGCGATGCTGATCCTGCTGCTGGCCTTCCCGATCGGCCTGCTGCTGTCGATGACGCCCTGCGTCCTGCCGATGCTGCCGATCCTGTCGTCCATCATCGTCGGACAGGGCAGCGCCGTCACGCGCGGCCGCGGGCTGCTGCTGGCCACGAGCTACTCGCTGGGCATGGCACTCGTCTACGTGGCGCTCGGCGTCGCGGCGGCGCTGGTCGGCCACGGGCTCAGCGCGTTCCTGCAGAACCCCATCGTGCTGGTCTCGTTCGGCCTGCTGCTGCTGCTGCTGTCGCTGTCCATGTTCGGCGTGTACGAGCTGCAGCTGCCCAGCGGACTGCGTGATCGCCTGACCTCGGTCAACGCCGGGCTCACCGGCGGCCAGATGGGCGGCGTGTTCGCGATGGGCGTCCTGTCGGCGCTGATCGTCAGCCCCTGCATCACGGCCCCGCTCAGCGGCGTCCTGCTGTTCATCGCGAACACCGGCAGCGTCGTGCTGGGTGGCACGGTGCTGTTGCTGATCGCGGCGGGCATGAGCGTGCCGCTGCTGGTGGCCGGGGCGTCGGCCGGCGAACTCCTGCCGCGCGCCGGCGCCTGGATGGAACGCATCAAGCAGCTGTTCGGCCTGCTCCTGATCGCGGTGGCCTTCTACATCGCCGGCCCGGTGCTGCCGCACATCGTGCCAATGCTCGCCTATGGCGCGCTGCTGATCATGGCGGCCACGACGATCGGTGCCTTCGACCCGCTGGCCGCGGCCACCAAGGTCAACGTGCGCCTCGCCAAGGGCTTCGGGCTCGTGCTCGCGGCCGCGGGCGTGCTGATGCTCTACCAGGTGCTGGCGGCTCCGGCTTCGACGGCCGGCGTCATCGGCGGCCCTGCTTCTTCGACCGCCGCCGGGCCGCACTTCGACCGCGTCGCCAGCGTCGCCGAGCTCGACCAGCGCCTGCAATCCGCCGGCAGGCCGGTGATGCTGGACTTCTATGCCGACTGGTGCGTCTCGTGCAAGGAGATGGAGTCGCAGACCTTCGTCGACCCGGCCGTGCGCGGCAAGCTGGACAAGGCCGTGCTGCTGCGCGCGGACGTGACGGCGAATTCCGCGGACGACCAGGCGCTGCTCAAGCGCTTCCACCTGTTCGGCCCGCCCGGCATCATCCTGTTCGACGCCCAGGGCCGCGAGATCGAGTCGACGCGCATCGTCGGCTTCCAGGACGCGGCGCGCTTCTCCGCGAGCCTCGCGGCGGCCGGCCTCTGATGAGGCTCGCGCAGATCCTGTTCACGCAAGGCTTCGGCACCCGCCGCGCCTGCGAAGGGCTCGTCGCAGGAGGCTACGTGGCCATCGGCGGCGTGCTGCACGACGATCCGCACGAGGACCTCGCCCCCGAGGGCCTGGTGCTCAACGTCGAAGGCAAGGACTGGCCGGTGCACCTGAAGGCGCTCGTGGCGCTGAACAAGCCTGCCGGCTACGAGTGCTCGAAGAAGCCGAAGCATCACCCGAGCGTCTACAGCCTGCTGCCGGCACCCCTGCTGCGGCGCGACGTGCAGGCCGTGGGCCGACTCGACGAGGACACGACCGGCCTGCTGCTGTTCACCGACGACGGCCAGCTGCTCCATCGCTGGACGTCGCCCAGGCACCACGTGCCCAAGGTCTACGACGCGTCCTGCAAGCATCCGGTGACGTCCGAGCAGATCGCACGGCTGCTCGCCGGCGTCGTGCTGCTGGACGAGCCCGAGCCGGTGCGCGCGCTCGCAGCCGAGCCCTGGGACGGCGCCGCCGCCGGCCTGCACGGCATCCGCCTGACGCTGGCCGAAGGCAAGTACCACCAGGTCAAGCGCATGCTGGCAGCCGTGGGCAACCGCGTCGAGGCCCTGCACCGCAGCCGCTTCGGCAAGCTGGCGCTGCCCGCCGATCTCGCGCCCGGCGCGTGGTGCTGGCTCCCGGGCACGCACGTCGTCACCGACTGAGACGCGCGCATACGCCGGCCTGTATCAACGGGCCGGCACGCGAATTGGGTCACGCCGGGAGCGTCGACCGTCGCGCGCGGCTTGCCTGCGGAACGCGCGCGCGGCTATGCTGGCGCAGGCGCGCTCCGTCGCCGCAGAGAACCCGGGTGACGCGCCTGACCATGCCACCGCCGCGACTCAAGCCGATCCTCGCGCTCGCCGCGATCGGCTTGGCCGCGCTGTGCGGCTGCCAGCCCGTGCCAACCGTCAAGGTGGGCTTCGTCGGCAGTCTCTCGGGCCGCGTGTCCGAGCTGGCCATCGATGGCCGCAACGGCACGCAGCTGGCCATCGAGACGCTCAACGCGCAGTCCGGGCCGCGCTACGAGCTGCACCTGCATGACGACGCGGCCGCGGCCGCCACGCCGGCGGCGATCGTCGATGCGATGGCCGACGAAGGCGACGCCTTCGCGATCGGACCGATGACCAGCGTGCTGGCCAAGGCGATGGTGCCTGAGGCCGACAGGAAGCAGCTCGTGCTGATCAGCCCCACCGCGAACTCGGACGACCTGAGCGGCATGGACGACTGGTTCTTCCGCGTCATCCCGCCGGCCGGGCCGGGCGCGATGCAGATCGCGGATGCGGCGGTCGGCCGCGGGTTGATGACGGCGTCGGTGATGGCGGAGTGGCACAACCGCACCTACAGCGACCGCTTCACCGAGGTGTTCGCCGGGCGCTTCCGCTCGCAGGGCGGCACGGTGGCCAACGTGGTGCGCTACGAGAGCGGCCAGCATCCCGACTACACGAGGATCGCCGGCGAACTGCTGTCCGCCCATCCGCGCCTCGTGCTGCTGGTGTGCGGCTCGGTCGATGCCGCCATCATCGCGCAGCAGCTGCGGCGGCTGGACCCGGACGTGCAGATCGCGATGGCGTCGTGGGCCGCCAACGTGCAGCTGCTGCAGATGGGCGGCCGCGCGATCGAAGGTGCGCTGGTGCTGCAGGCGCTCGACCTCGACAGCCCGGAGCCGGCGTACGTCGCGTTCCGCAAGCGCTACGTCGAGCGCTTCGGCAACGCGCCCAGCCAGGCGGCCGTGTTCTCTTACGATGCCACGATGCTGGGTGCCGAGGGCCTGCGCCGCAGGACCGGCGGCCAGTCACTGCGCGACGCGCTGCGCGCGCCGGCCACCTGGCCCGGGCTGCAGCGGCCCATCGTGCTCGACCACTTCGGCGACAGCGTCAGCCGGTTCCGGCTCAGCGAGGTGCGCCAGGGCCGCTTCGTGATGGTGGGCTCGTGAGGCGATGAAGCCCGCGCGCCAGTCGCTCAGGCGCATCCTGACGCGCCAGTACGTGCTGCTCGCATGCGTGCCGCTGCTGCTGGTGGTGGTGCTCTGGAGCGCGATCGCCATTCCACGGACGCTGCGCGACATCGAGGAGGAGAACGCGCGCACCGCGCTGCTGATCCGCGCCCAGGTGGAGCTCCTGATCTCGACGCCGCGCGAAGCCGTCGCGCGCGCGGCCGCGCGCGTCGCGCCGGGCACGCGGGAGCAGGAGGTGCGCGGGGAGCTCGGCGAGGCGCTGGCGACGGCGCCTGCGCTCGAGTCGGTGCTGCTGCTCGATCGCGACGGCCAGGCCATCATCGCCGAGGTGCGCCCCGGCTCGCCGGTCAATCGCAGGGACTGGGAAGGGCTCGACCTGTCGCGGCGCCCCTTCTACGAACGTGCGCGCACGTCCGACGGCCCGGTCTGGTCGGACACCTTCCTGTCGCCGCTGACCGGCCACATCACCGCGGTCGTCGCCGCGCCCGCCGACGGCCGCATGGTGGTGGGTGACCTGTCGCTGGACAAGATGGCGCAGCAGATCCGTGCGACGGGCGAGACGCGCGACCTGGCCGTCATCGTGTTCGACAGCCTGGGCCGCGTGATCGTCCATCCCGACCAGCGGCGCGCGAACTGGCAGGAGAACCTGAGCCGGCACGACCTCGTGCGCCGCGCGCTCAACGGCTATTCGGGCTCCGGCGAGATCGATCTCGACGGCCAGCGCTGGCTCGCGAGCGTCGCGCCCGCGGCCACCACCGGCTGGTACGTGCTCGTGGCGCAGCCGCGCGACGCGCTGTTCGCGCCGGTCAGGCGGCTGGCCGGCGTCGTGGGCATCGCGGTGCTCGCGGTGCTGGCGGTCGTCGTCGCCATCGCGCTGAAGCTCGCGCAACGGCAGGCCGGCAACTACCGGCAGCTGGTCCGCGCCGCGACCGACCTCGTCGACGACCGCCCCGACGGGCTCGGCGAACCCGGCGCCGACGTCGACCTCGGCAGCGAGGAAGTCGCCGCGCTGTGGACGCAGCTGCGGCGCCTGCTCGATCGCGCGAAGGAGCAGGAGCGCAGCGCACGCCACGCGCAGGCGGAGCTCCAGGCGCTGCTCGATGCGGCCACCGAGGTCGCGATCATCGCCGTCGACGCGAACCATGTCGTGCGGCTGTTCAACCGTGGCGCGGAGAAGATGCTGGGTTATCGCGCGGCCGACCTGCTGGGGCGGCCGTGTCCGATGGAGGTGCACGACGCGGCCGAACTCGCGTGCCGCGCGCAGGAGCTGAGCGTCCAGTTCAGGCGCACGGTGCGCGGCCGCGAGGCCATCACCGCCGTGGCCGAGCGCTTCGGCCACGAGGTGCGTGACTGGACCTACGTGCGCAAGGACGGTTCGCGCCTGACCGTGTCGCTGGCCGTGACCGCCGTGCACGCGTCGGCCAGCGGTGGCGACTCGCCGCAGGGCCCGCGCGAGCGCGCCGGCGCCGGCGAAGTGGTGTTCGCGCCGGGCAGCGGCGCCGCGGCGCCCGGTGGCGATGCGCTGGGCTTCCTGTTCGTGGGCACCGACCAGTCGGAACGGGTGCGCTCCGGCGAACTCGAGCTCGCGCGGCGCCGCGCCGAGGCGGCGAGCCAGGCGAAGTCGGAATTCCTCTCGCGCGTCAGCCACGAACTGCGCACGCCGATGAACGCGATGCTGGGTTATGCGCAGCTGCTGCAACTCGAAGAGGGCCATCCGCTCGACGAGCACCAGCGCGAGCGCGTGGCGCGCATCGAGGCCGCGGGCTGGCACCTGGTCACGTTGATCAACGACGTGCTGGACCTGTCGGCGATCGAATCCGGCAACGCGCGCATCCAGATGGCCGACATCGACGTCACGCTCGTCATCAACGAGAGCGTGCGCCTGCTCGCGCCGCTGGCCGACGACGCGAAGGTCGCGCTGGCGGTGACCTTGCCCCCCGGGCTGCCGTCCGGGATGCTGGGCGTGCAGGCCGACGCCACGCGGCTGCGCCAGGTGCTGGTCAACGTGATCGGCAATGCGATCAAGTACAACCTCGAGAACGGACGGGTGGACGTGGCGGTGCATGCGCAGGGGCCGCCACCCGCCCGGCACGACGATGGCGACGCGGAGGCCGACGCCGGCCGGCTGGTCATCGAGGTCGCCGATACCGGCCGGGGCATGACGGCCGCCCAGCTCGCGCGCCTGTTCTCGGCCTTCGACCGGCTGGGACTGGAGACCAGCGCCATCGAAGGCACGGGCATCGGCCTCGTGATCAGCCGTCGACTGATCGAGCGCATGGGCGGCGCGATCGCCGTCGACAGCCGCCCGGACGTCGGCACGCGCGTGACGCTCACGCTGCGCCGCGCGCAGACGGCACCGCTCGTGGCCACGGCCGCGGATGACGCGCCCGCGAGCGCGGCGCTGCCGCGCAGCACTGGCGGGCAGATCGTCTACGTCGAGGACAACCCGATCAACGCGTTGTTGATGCAGGAGGTGGTCGAGCAACGTCCCGACTGCACGCTGCACCAGGCCGTGAGCGTGTGCGACGCCATCGACATGATCGGGCGCCTGCGTCCCGACCTCGTGCTGGTCGACCTGCACCTGCCCGACGGCTCGGGCCTGCAGGTGGCCGAATGGATGCGCACGCAGCCGATGCTGGCGCGCGTGCCCGTCGTGGTGGTGTCGGCCGACAGCACGCAGTCCCAGCGCGACGCCGCCACCGTCGCCGGCGTGCGCGCCTATCTCGCCAAGCCCATCCGCCTGCCCGAGGCGCTGCGTCTCATCGACGAGCTGCTTCCGGCGTCGAAGTGATGCTTCGCCAGCGCGGGCGTCCGAACTTTGCACGTCTTCACCACGCCATCGTGACATGCGTCCAAATCTATGCCATAATCACATCCTTCAGTCGCGGGGTGGAGCAGTCTGGTAGCTCGTTGGGCTCATAACCCAAAGGTCGTTGGTTCAAATCCAGCCCCCGCAACCACCGGTTTTCAGAGGTGAAAACCTCCAAAGTGTGGAATCCAGCATCGAATGTCCGAGACGGACACCAGATGCTTGAAAACGAGTCCGGGCAAAAGATGCTGGACGGGTTCCACAGCAGTGCAGGCCTAAAAGCAAAGAAGGGCGAGTCGTGTGACTCGCCCTTTTCTTTTGTCCGCGTGCGCCGCACTCCTGTTTTCGCTGAAGAGTCCACGCCTGGACTAAGCATGCGCAGGGTGCGCGCGTAAGGGTGCGCCGTGTGGACCCGGTCTCTCCGCTCCGACTCCGCCCATGCGCAAGCTAGGCGAGTTGCTCCCTGTCGGCAAAGACCATCACGAAGCGGCCGTCCGTCCATCTGAGCGAAGACGGCTCGTAGTCGCCCGACCGATGGCGGTGCATCAGGTGGATGGGAAGCGTTTGGCCGTCGTGCAGCCGCCTCGCGATTGCGAGCAGCTCTTCGCCGGACGCTGCGCTAACGTAGAAGCCGCTTCGCGGTCCCTCCATGAATTTCCCGTAGCTCTCCAGTAGAGAAAGCGCCCGCTGGCCAAGCAGCGCTTGAGCCTGCGTTCGAAGTTCGATGTGTCGCCAGACTGCCGTTCGAAAATCTTCGTCCATGATGAGCGCACCTCCTGCCGAAGTCGGCCGCTGGAATCGTCGCTCGCTTTCATGAGATGCACTAGCGCCGCGTCGCACGCCCACAGGAAACACTAAGTATTGGGACATCAACTGACTGTTGAGGCGACGCCGCCAGGCTGCATCGAATACGCTCTGCCTTGAGTCGTCGATGTGCCGGCTTGCTCACGCAGCGGAGAAAGAGAGAGGCGAACTGGCACGTTCGCCTCTTGAATGCCCAGAGCCTCAGAGCGCAGCACTGGCCCGGACGACGTACACCATGCGCACGAGCACGGGATGAGGCGTCTCTACCAGCTGCACGACAAGATTTTCCTCAGCCGCCCATCGGCGAAATGCCTGCCATTGCGCATGGAATGGATGCGCGGGTGCTTCGATGGCCAGCGTCCACCGAACCGGTGCACAACTGCGTTCCAGCGTCTCGAGCTCATCCTGCGTGCCAACGAGTTCGACCTCTGCTGCCGACACCGCCAGGCGAACCATCTTGCGCAGGCGTGACCGCGCAGAGTCGAACAGCGCCTGAATGCGCTTCAGCTCAGTGGCTGTCGGCGCGTTGACCTCGGTTGTTCGCTCCGCAAGTGCCTCCATTCCGTCCTTTGCTCTCCGGCGTGCCAACTGAGCGCCGAGCGTTTCTTTCTTCAAAGTTTCCTCCATGATGCTCGCAGCTGAAGGCTGCATCACGTATAGCGCCGGCCAAGCGCTGCGGATGCGCCGCACACCCAGCACCTGAGACTTCGCGAACTTGGTCAATCGAAGCTGGAAGGCTGAAACGGCGGACATCTCATCCTGGAATGACGGGCTTTTCGGACATCTGAACTGAGACGCTGTTCGAGGTTGGACACTTCATGCAAGACGATAGCGGAGCCGGACAACTCATGCGGGACGCCAAGACTGAGCTGTCGACCGACAGCCTGGCGCCATCAAGCCGCCTTCAGCCGTCCTCCTTTCTCCTCGCCGGTCTCCAGTCGATGCTTGCTCAGCACTTCCTGAAGCGCTCGAACCCGCGGGTGGTTCTGGCTGAACGCAACGACGCCACTTTGCTTTTGGATGGACTTCGCATGCACGCTGAGACCCTGGCGAAGCAGGGCTTGGACAGCAGCGGTATACGCATGGACCGCTTCGACGTACCGCCGCTCATAGACGAGCTGCATGTGCTGCGCGTTGGCCGCGGCCAAGACTGCAGCCTCCCGCACGAACCGTTGGCGCGGGACGTCTACGTTCAAACCATGCCGCCGTGCGAATTGCATCAGTGACGGCGGCTCGGCCTCTGTGGCGGCCGCTTCGAGAAGTTCACGAATCTGGTCATCGTTCAACTCCGACCTGTTGTAGGTGCGCTCGACAACCTGCAAACGTCGCGGCGGGCTTTTCTCCGCCGGGGACGAGTCCAGCGAACGGTAGACGCCGTCGATGAGTGCACAGACGTCCGCCTTCGCATGGAAGCAAATCTGCAACAGCCCGGGGAGTCCGGCCAGGATTTCGCCAGCAACCCATGTGTAGACGGAAGCACGTGACAGCCCCGCCTGTTGGGAGGCCCGAACGACACTTCCTCCGTAGACGCACTTGACCAACTCGGTGAGGCCGGTGCGCAAGGATTCGGCGCTGCAACGTGCGACCCGCTCGATGGGCAGGTCCAGCAGGCGTCGAACCTGACTCGCTACCCAGATTTCGTCGCCGGTCGCCGGCAGCGGCTCCTTGGCCAAGCACTTGAACCCCACGCTGCCGCATTGGATGCAGACGCCGCTGAGGGACGGGCGCTGATTTGCCGGAAGTCTCTCTTCCGGCTGAGCGCCACACAGCTTGGCGGAGCGAAGCTTCACACGATGAACTGGGCAGGCTTCGACGCACTGAACCTCCCAAAGTAGGCGCCCGTAAGGAAGTTCGGCGCCCTCGGACTCAGTGACGCAGCACGGGCAATAGACGGGGTCGTTCGCCCGAGTCAGGTTCACCGACGCGAACAGACCCTTGTAGCGCATGAGCGTGGCACCGGCGAGCGAGCTCCCCGTCGCAGCTTCCAGACGCGATTGCAGCTGAGCGCCGACTTCCGCGAACCCGTGGACTGCCCAGCGCTTCTGCAACTGGTGCAGGTCTGCGCTGAGGTCTTCGAGCGGGTGCTCCTTGAGAAGCGTGTCCAGAAGACCGCGTGGTTTCATGTTGTGAGAGAGCGCGAGCCGCTCGATGTAGCTGCGCAGGCTCTGCGCGTCACCGGTGTCCTGGCCGAGGAGCGGCTGCGGGTAGAAGAGAGTTCGCTTAGCCACGCTTGCTGGTCTCCATCTTGTGCACCAGCTTGCTGAAGGTCGCATCGTCCCAAATCGAGTTGCCATAGAGCGCGTCGCGGACCTTGTCCTCGCCGACCTCGATTTCGCGACGAATTACGTCACGCAACCTGTTGGACTTGGCAGCTTTCTTGAGGAACTCCGGGTTCCACTGGCCCTTGTTGCGAAGCTGCATGGCCGAAGCATCGAGAAGCAGCGACTTGAGGAGGCCGATGCAACCTAGCGACGCTTCCAGCAGCGCATCCGAGATGGCGACGAAGTTGGGCACTTCGTCCGAAGGCCACTTTGCCTGCAACTTGCTAATGATGTCCTCGAACGTCCTGCGGTCGCGAGCAACGTCGATGCGATATCGCTCCAGGTTCAGGATGTTGGCTCGCCGTACCACCTGACCGTTGTCAATGAGAAGGTCAAAGAGGTCGAAGGACCCCACGAGCAACCATTTCGTGCCGCTCGTATTGGACAAGCTCTTGAGCGTGTCCATCACGACCGACTCCTTGGCGAACCGAAGCAGGTGGGCGGCTTCGTCGATGACTCCGACGCGCGTTCGCCGCTCCCGCAGCCCCGCCTCGACAATGCGACGCAGGCCGTCAATCGAGTGCTTGGAAGATGGCTGGACGGAGAGCTTGCCGTCGACCAGGGACACGGGCGCTTTTTGGTCGGTTCCAGGTTCAACGAGCTGGTCGAGCATGCTCTTGTAGAGGCCCTTGAAGCTGTGGCGGGTGTCGCCGTTGGCATAGGCCTCCACCGAGATGAGAGGAATGACGGACGGGTCATCCTGCATCAACTGTGCGAAGTCCTCGAACAGGGACTTGAGCAGCACGCGGGTGAGAGTCGACTTGCCTGCGCCCGTCGCCCCGGTGACGACGATGATGTTCGACTCGGAGTGAGGCATCAGCAGTGGCATCAGGTCATCAAGCAGCTTCTGCATCGCGGGATGCTTCACCCGGGTGTTGTAAAACTCGAGCTGCTTTTCGACCATGTGGCTGGTCAGCCCCTCAACCCAGGGCTTTCGCTTTGGCGCGGTTGTGTCGGAGGTGGGCGCTTCTTGGTGCGCGGCGGATGTGTTGGAAGTCATGTCTTGTCAAAAAGAATTGGTTCGGATGAGCCTGTGCGGCGCTCATGTCTTGGTGATGGGTTTTGAAGAGATGCGCTGGATGGGTCGCTCCTCCTCAGAAGTAGTCGTCGTCCGAGACACCATCCGGGACGGGCATCTCTTTCGGTGACGACGTAGCCGTCGCGGGAGCGGGGGCGTGGCTGGCCGTGGCCGGCGGTTGACTAGACGTGGACGCTTGAGCAGGTTGGGGTGTGCCTGTTTTGCTGCGCTTCGCTCGCGCCTTCGGTGTCGCGGAGCCCGGGGAACCGTCTGCCTTGGAAGCAGGCGCGGACTCGTCTTCGCCAACGAACGCGTCGGGTTCGCGTTGAACTGCTTCCACCAATTCGAACTCGCTGCTCTTGGCCAACCCCAGCGACGCTTCGTGGCCATGAGGGTTCGTCGCCTCGGGAAGCACCTCGGTCATGCCCAGGCGCTCATACAGGTGATACATCTCAGAGAGCTGCTCGCGAAGGCGCGAGTCCCAGACCTCGGGCTTCCACAAGTTGGTCCGCTTCTTCGAGTTCTCCGCCGAGGACTTGTCCTTTTGTGCGGCGGACTTGCGCTGGCGCGCTTCCTCACGCTGTTGGAGTTCGAACTCTTGTCGATAGCGCCCCTCGAGTACGCCGCCATCGCGCGCCTGTGCGACGTACCATTCATTGCGGAAGCCGACGTAGACGACGCGAGCCCTCCACAGCTCGACGCGAACGACCGCGGTCTCGCCCGGCTTGGCCAATGCCAACTTGTCGTGCCAGTAGTAGAAGCCGTCGACGTAGACGCCGCGCTGCCGGTCGATTGCGCGCGTGGCCTTTCCTGAATGCGGCGCCGTCAGCAGCTTCAGCGTCTCATCGAAGCGGACGATGACGTGTTCACGAGTGCCGCACTCCAGCAAGAGGCGCTTCTCGTAATCGTTTGGCGACATGCCTAGCCGCGGATGGATTCGCTTGGCGTGGACGTCGAACAGAAAGTATTCGATGGCGCCGTAAAGGCCTGGCAACGTCCACTCGATGTGCTTGTCCGGATGGTGGGTGGTCGACACCATGCGAGGGTCCTTCAGGGCCAGGCTATTGCCGTCAAGCTGCGCGATGACTTCCTGCTCGGTGGCTCCTAGCATCCGCTCGATGATGGAGGAGTCACGAGGCCTCGAGCGCCGACGCCAACGGATTGAGATGCCGAACAGCGAGCAAAACAGCAGGAGCGCTTCGCTATGGAATTCCTTCCCGTTGTCCAGCACGAGAATTCGGGGCAGCCGACCATTCCGTCGCACATAGTCACGCAGACACATGAGGACGGATACCGCGCTTGCGGGTCGGTAGGAGAGGTAGAACGCACGGGCCTTCGACAAGGCGCCGTCTGCCATCAAGGTAATCGTCGGCTTGCCCAGGTCTGGCAGCGTCGAACCCTTGAGGAACACGTTCATGATGGTGTGGTCGCAGTAGCAGACCTCGTGCGGGAGCACGCCGTGCACCGGGTGCTCGTAGTCATACGTCAGTGGGATAGGCGCCTTCTGATATGCCTTGCGCTTGCCTTCGCGTTTGGTAACGTCTTCGTGGTCCTTAATCCAGCGGTAGAAGTTGGCCCGTGACATCGGCTCGAGGTTTGCTTCCGAGCAGAGCGTGACGTAGAAGTTGTAGGTAGCGAGGACCTTCGGGTTGCTGGCCCGGTTGTGGAACTCGTCTACCGCTCGCTCTGCCATTTGCAGGACTTCCGCGGGGAGGCGGGGCGTGGTGTTTCCGGGGTTGCGGCTGACCAATGCGTCGAGTTGCTCCTGTGGAGAAGTGATGCCCTTGATGCGTCCTTTCCAACGACGCAACGTCCGGTCACTGACCTGGGCGCTGTCTGGGCTCGCCAACGCTTGCACGCGGTCCAGTGCTTCGCCGAGCCGCTTCTCGTTGAAAAGGGATTCCTGGTCAAAGTCCTTGACGACGTGTTGAGCCCCATTGGCAGCAACCATCTGTTCCTTGAACAAGTCCTCGACCAGCTGAACGCTTAGTTGTGTGGTGGCTTGCGTCTTGACGTCGCGGGCAGTCACTTGCGTTGTGCCGAGGAGCGCAACTTCATATTCCTTGCCGTCGAACAGGAACCGCGTACCCACTGCGAGCACGAAAGCGCTGCGTGGGACAGGGACGGTCTGAGGCTGACGGAAGACGCCGTCCGCCAGCCAGGTCGTCTTGTCGCGGTAGACGATGAGCTCGCCGGTCTTGCGAAGCAAGGTCTCATGAAGGTCGACGAACGCTGTCCCATCCAGCACGAGCTGAAAGACGTGGTCCGCCTTGAAGCCGTGCTCAGATATCAGCGATAGGTGCGGCAGCAGCTTGCGCTCGTTCATCAACCCCTTCAGGCGCGTACGCTCCTCCTCTGCGACCGGGGGTGTGCTCTCCATCGAATAGTCCTCCAGGAACGAGAGGTTGGAGAGGTAGACACGCGGGTGCTCGTCCGAGCAGCGCAACCGATACTCGATGCCCAGCTTCTTGAGGTACTCCTCGACCGGCAGGTAGTGCCAGCGACCTTCGGCATCTCGGTGGAAGTGCTCAGGCCGCTCTACGGCCAAGCGCAGAAGGCGCGGCAGTTCTCGCCACTCTTCGATGATGAAGCCCTGCTCGATGATGAAGAGGTCGGGCGTGTGCTGGAGCCTGGTCGTGCCGCCATTGGCGGTCGTCAGCTTCAGGTCGATGGTGCACGGCTGGGGCCACAGCTCGACGGTCTCGGGGTCGTGCTCACGGATGTAAAGGCCGGGAAACTCGCAAGTCCGACTCTCCGCGTAGAGGGCCCTGCCACCCATCTTCTTGCTGATGAGTCGGGTGCGGACCCCGTCCATTCGCCCCTGCAGCGCCCGAACTGGCCCCTCGGACCGGATTTTCCGGATGAGCATGCGGCCGGCGTTCGGCGTCTTCCATTCGATGAAGAGTTTTTCCAGTTCGCTGTCTGTCAGCATCGTCGTGTCCTAAAAGTCTGCGCTCTCCAACGTGTAGGTCGGTTCAACGGCTGATTTTCAAAAATAGGCTTGTTTGAATACAAAATGGACAGGTTAAGGTCGAACTTCGTGCGCTAGAGTCAGTCACTTCTTTGAGCTTTCAGGCCCTGCCATGGCCAGCAAACCGCAGGGCTCGGGCAAGCGCGCCGAGTCCTCAGAATCAACCAGCACCAACCAACGGCGAAAAACCGTTTGGCAGCAGTCCGCGAAGCGGTTGCTGCAGGCCGAGATGACCCTGCGCGGGTTCACCTACAAGCAGTTGGCTCGGGTCCTTGACGGCGATGAAAACGAGCAGTCCCTTATGACTCGCATCAACCGCGGCACCTTCTCGTTCGCGTTCTATCTGCAGGTGGTCAGAGCGATGGGCACCGACACCATCAACATCTCGCACCTGCCGATGGGCAACCCGCCCCCAGTCCAGCCAACGTCGACCGCAGAGCGCGACGCGCGGCGTTAGACGTCGTCGCACAAGCCTATATTAACTATAGGGTTGGCCGGCTCGTATCGCCCCGGAGTTGGCGCTGAAGTACGGTTTTCCGCAGGTCTGTGACATTGTTCTCGTTTCGGGATGCCTGTCGTTATTCGCCGGGCATCGCCACCCCCGTTCCGCACAAGATTGCCCTACCAAACGGACGGGAGGCAGTTTCTGCCCGGCACCTTGACACGGCAGGGCCCCTACTGGACGACGCGATTGCGCGCGAGAGAAATCTTGGAGCTCCGCCGCATGCCTCAACCGGCCCGTGCTTTCAGACTGAGCAGAGCGCAGCGATGGCAGTAGACCTCTTTGCACCCGGGGTTGCAGACGAACTGCTTCATCCCAGCTTCAAGACTCTCAGGGACGCACCTCACTACGGTCCGGCCCGCGGGCTTATTCGCGAGCTTCAAGCGGACTTTTTTGACCCGGATGGGAACTTCGTCGAGCAGTTTCAGACGGCTGGGTTTGATGCTCGCACCTTCGAGTTTTTCTTGTATGCGATGTTCACGGCCGCCGGCATGGAGGTAGACCGCAGCCATCATCGGCCAGACTTCATGCTCAGGAAGGACGGCTTGGAGGTTGGGGTCGAAGCCGTCATCGCGGCTGAGCCGTCCAATGAAGGCATCAAACCGTATCTGGCGCTACCGAAGGAAAGGACACCTGAGGAACTGGAGGAGCACAGGCGCAACAGGCTTCCAATCCGCCTCGGCAGCCCGCTGTTTTCGAAACTCCAGAAACGGTACTGGGAAGATGAAAATCTCAAGGGAAAGCCCTTTGTCATTGCCATCGAGGACTTCCATGAAGCCGGCTCGCTTGGAATGTCGGGCACTACGCTAGGCAACTACCTCTTTGGACTGAGGCAGCGCTGGTACCACGATGAGGACGGAGCCCTGGTCGTCATTGGGGAGGATGTGGCGCAGCACAAGGCTGGGCCCAAGGAGATACCGTCGGGGTTTTTCAAGCAGCCCGGCGCAGAGAACGTGTCCGGCATCCTGTTCGTGAACTCTGGCACCGTGACGAAGTTCAATCGAATGGGGCACGAAGGGAAGCATCGCTCGGATGCAGTTCGAATGTTGCGCCTCGGCGCATGCTATCGGCACGACCCGAACGCTGACCTGCCGGAAGGCTTCGTCTACGAGGTCGGCGACCCGGAGCAAGGGCTGGAGACTTGGTCGGAGGGGACAGTCTTCTTTCACAACCCGAATGCACTGCATCCGCTGCCGCAGGGGTGGATTGGCGCCTCCACTGACGACTGGCTGGAGGACGGTCGCCCTACGGCAAAGATGTGGGAGCCCTTTCACCCGTACTGGTCGAACACGCAAATGTTCCCAGGCAACGTGCCAACCGAAGTGCTTCAGCACTTTTGCGACGATGCAACGCGCGTCATGCTCCAGATGTATCCGGCATAGAAGCACGCCGCGCCCCGACTACCCTTCCTCGTCCTCCATCGCGCGCTTCATCTGCCGTTGTCGCGCGATGCCATCGCGGGCGCTCTCAAGCAGAGTCTCATAGAGCTCGTAGGCGGGCTCAACCCGACTGAGAGTCGCAAGCATCTCTGTGCAGTGCTTTTCGAGTCGCAAGTCTTCCTGGAAGGGCTCACCGGGTGCTGTACTCCGGCTGCCCATGAGAGTTGCCGAAGAGAACGCATGCCGAATGGCCGTTGCTGCCTTCTCGCCAATCTGCTCTGCAGCCTCGACGATGTCGCTCACAAAGCTTGTGGCATCGTAGAGGATGGTCTGCTGCGCGTTCTGGAGGACGGTTGCGACCAAGTTCGCGTGCTGCTCGGTGCCGCCCGACATCCACGCGAGTAGAAGGTCAAGCAGAGACTGGTCGTACGAACCCCATAGGCCAGACACCGTCTTGCCGAACAGCCAAGCCACTTGCGGCTCTACGCATTCGACGAGCGCCCAGTCCATCAGCTCCGACAAGAGTCGAGTGCCCATGGGCGATGATTTAAGGTCCAGGCTAGAGTTCGCGTGCAGTCTGTCGAACGGAATGTAGGCCCATCGTTCGACATCGCCGCTGACTTTGAGTCGAGCCTTCATGAATTCAACAACAGCGGCCGCATCGAGTTTGATGGACTGCTTCAAGAAGGCTACGACCCAGTAGTCGTCCAAGCGTTCGCTAGGCTCGAGCTTGCGCAGCAATTCGCGACGCTTGGCACCAATCTCCGCGGGCGGAATCTCCTTGGACGAAGCGAGCCACATGAAGACGTCATGCGTGGCCGGCAAGCAGATTTGGAAATCCATCGCACACGCGAGCTCGAGCGCTAAAGAAGGACTCTTCGATGAGAGTTGGCGCAAGAGGTGGGATGCTTTGAAGAGAACGTCTGGGCTCTTCGACTCGAAGATGCGCCGAAAGAGTTCTTCCTCCTCCATTGTGTAGGCCCTGGTAGGCGTAAAGCGGATGTACGCCTCGGTAACCTGCTGAAGTGCCGCATCGGAACTCTCTGACCGTTCGACGTAGCGTTGCACGAGTGCGCCTTCACCGGCTTCGATGGCGACGCTGAGTGCTTGTCCTACGTAGCCGGTCAAACTCTGGCCAAGGATTTGGTCGACGTCTCGCGTGAGCAGTTCCTTTGCCAAGCCAGGCGCCTTGGCAATGAGCCGATTCATGAAGATGAACGGTGAGCCGTATCCTTGGCCGGCGATGGCGTTGATGTCAGCGAGGCATGATTCCATCTCGTCGAGCAAATCGCTTGGCTCTGGAAACACGGCGATGAGCTCGCCCGCTAAACACTCCAAGTACGCCTCATGCTCCCCGGTCTTGAGTGCTGTAGTGAGCTCCCAAGTTTGGTTGCCCCAGCCGTCGATGAGTACGCGAATGGTCTTGGTCCTGAGGTCACGCCCCAAATGCTCAAAAATCTCGAGTGCTTCAGGCTTGGTTTCATCTGGGCCGAAGTGCGCATGCCACGACACTGAGTTGACGATGCCAAGCAGCACGACCGGATGAACGGTGGTCTGATTTAGAAGGTCGCGAATGCGGCGAAGCACCCCCACGTGTTCACGACTCCACTGCCCGTCGGTCGAATCGCCGTGCATGGGCGAACGCAGGGCGTTGGAGAGTGTGTCCGCGGCGAGAAAGGCTCTCCGAGTAGGCTCTGTTACGACAAAGTCGAGTAGTGCTGTGATGATTTGCTGGCGCACGCCGCGTGCTTGCTCCAACGGGAGGTGATACCGCGTGATGGTGTAGGTGTTGCGCGAGTAGCTCGTTGACTCCATCTCCGTCTCAAGGGCGCCTTCGAGGATGGAGAACGGGGTATGAGCGCCTTCAAGCGATGAGGGTCTTTGAAGCAGCGCGAGCGCGAAGTTCACGACGCCCGAGACGTACTCCACTGGCTTGTTGATTGCGAAAGCAGCAAGCTCCCTCAGCAAGCGAATGCCGTGATTGGGCTTTTGATTGAGAGGCTTGCTGTCGTTGCGGCCGGCACGCCACAGAAGGAGGCAGGCCTCGTCGAGGTGGTCGTACGTGAACGCTGCGTTGCGAGCGATTTTGCAAACGGTCTCGCTTTCGCCATGACCATCGTTTATGAGCTTCTTGGCGAAGTTGAGCGCGAAGCGAGGCTGATAGTAGGCAACGGCTTCGACTGCCTCGACATGCGGGTTGTGATACTTGTCGCGCCATTCGAGCAGTGGCCCGAGGCTATTCAGCAGCGTGCTTTCGTCCGTCTTGCCTTCGCGCAGACGCCAGTCGAGTCGACCAAGGTTTCCGAACATGTTCTTCAGCAGGTTCACGTTGGCTTGCTCGAAGAACTGGATGCCTCGCTCGTTGATGCCACCGTCAGGCCCGATGTAGTTGTCGCGAAGGATTTCGTCGGCTAAAAGGTCGGGCGCGAGTCTGGAGCGAAGACCTCGCTTGAAGAGAACACCGGCTTCGTTGAGTAGGCGCATCAATCGGGTTGCGTCTGCCTTCTCAACACCTTCGAGTTTGCTCAGCGCTTCCAGGAGCGCAGGGTCGTCTTGGATGATTGGTTGAACGAGTGCAACAATTCGCAATATCGCTCGCAGCTTTTCAACGTCCTGGCCTGTGACGAGCGAGGCCGTTATGACGTCCTCCAGCCGGCCCAGCACATAGTCTCGAAGGTCATTCGCGTTGTTCAGGAGAGCCAAGGGGATTTCGTCTCGTGCGACGAGTTGGGCGGCGAGCACGGTCACCAGCGGTGTCGTGTACGTGGCGCTCGCAATCCCAGCGCTTGCCTCGACCGGAGCGCCGCACTGTTCCAGGACGGAAGTCGCCAACGCCTGTGCGGTCTCAAAAGTCTGCTGCTGCATCTCGACGAATTGAACGTCCGGCTGCATTAGAGCCATGTTGGCGGCCTGGCGCTTGAGTGTTTCTTTCCCGTACGGCCTGAGAGAGAGCAGCAGCCGAGCCTTGTTCTCGGGGTCGGCCACGTACCTCAGCAAGATGTCCAGGTCATCGCGTTCATGCGCATCGTCAACGACGATGAGCGTTGCACTACCTCTCGAGTCGCGCAGTTGGTCCAGGTGATGGGCCTTCACTTCCTCGGTGGACGATACGAAGCGAATATTGAGGCCGCGGTCGTTTGTCGAGAGTTTGTCGGCGACCTCGCGAAGCAAGCGACTCTTGCCTGCGCCGGGAGCGCCGACCAAGCAGGTGACCGTGACCGATTCACTCTTAGCGTGGTCACTCAACTCTGCGAGCTCGGTCTCACGACCGATAAGTGCCCAGGAGTGATTGAAGAAGCGACCGGAAACCAGGAACGGCTTGAAGAAGTCTTCTGCGCTTTGGAGCGGCCCGGCCTCGCTGATGCCGAGAAGGTCGAATCGCTGGCCGCTGAAATACCTGTCGACCAAGTCAACGCGGTCAACGAGTGCGAGCTCGTGCAGCTTGCGCGTGATGTCCTCGCGGTCCCAAAGCTCCCAGCCAGGATGGGCGGCCATCGCATCGCGCGCCCTTGGACTCGCAACGCTGGACAACAGAAGTACCTTCAGGTCGGCCTTGAAGGATTGCTCGCCAACGACTGTATGAACCTTTTGCGCGCCGAACTCGTTGACCCGCTTGCACTGAAACGAGTGGATACCGAAGGGTCCGCGAGCGACGATGTCGATGCCGTGTTGGTCGCTGCCCGGGCCACCATAGCGATGAACATCACCTCGCTGCGTCCGGTAGAAACGGGACAGAAAGGCTGCGCAAAAGCTCTCGAAGGTTTCGGGAGCCAGTGCCGACAGCGGCAGGGCTTTGTCGAATGACGCCGCAGTCTCGGAGACCTTGGCCTTGGCGGATGCCGCGCTTGCCCCTGTCGCCGCGGGTTTCGCGGATGCGAAGCCGGCCGCGAGCAGGAGCTCATCGGGCTTGGCTCCAACCAGTTTCTCGAGCTTTGCCATCTCCGCTGCGCGCGGACGTCCGAGCCCCTTCTCCCAGCGGCTAACCGACTGCTGCTTGACGCCCATGGCCGTCGCCAGTTCTTGTTGCCTGGCAAAGCCTGCTTCGATGCGCCGTTGCGCGAGCAGGTCTCCAAATGCCTTGTAGGATGGCTCTTGCTGGGCAGTCATGTGTGTCTCTTTTGGCACTCTAAAAATAGTGTACCATCTGTTCATGCCGCTGATAGCACTGCATTTCCGGAGCCGCCATGGCGCAAGAACCGAACACGCCTCGACGGCCCTCGCAGCCGAAGAGCCCGCCGCCTATCGACCCGTACTGTTTGTTCTCGGACGACAAGGAGCGACGGTTCGCCCTGGGATTCCGCGAAGCCTGCCGCCTTTGTGGCGTCCTGTCCGTGGTCGGCGCTGCCATGTATCTCCGCCTTGACCACGGCGTCTTGCTCGGTGGCGGCGCCTTGGGTGTCCTCTACAAGCTCATCTGGCGCCAGTGAGTATCGTGACGCCTTCGATGCTGTCGTCGGCGACTTGCCGTGCCAGGCCCGCTGCGCCTCCGCTCGCGTGCATATCCTTTGGCGTCGGAGCAGCAGGCACGTCTCGTGACGCTCCCCGATGAGGAAGGCGAGCAGCGCATTCAAGCGAGGCATGGCGTTCAACTTGGCAAGCCATGCTCTAACGACGACATGTCTCGGTCGAAGCCCGACCTAGTTTCTCTTATCCACCGCACCTGTGGACAACCCTGTTGACCGCAGCTGCGGAGTGCACGCGCGGCCGCATGGATGCTTGATGTCAAGCCCCATGCTCGGTTTGGCAGTAGTGCTCAACCCGGCGCGCTGATGTCGGGTTTCAACGTCGAATGTCGTTTTGAATACTGGGAGAACGCCAACCGTCGTACTCGGGGGGGCTCCGCGAGGTCTCAGCGTTCAGTGCTGCCGACAATACTCAATCTAACTGGGGAATCGACATGCCAGTCATCGAAAGCCAAGGCAACGAGGTCATGGTGTTCCAGTTCGCCATGTACGACATTCGTTCGGACGAAGTTCAGAGGTCTAAGCGATGGGCCACGCAGGACTTCATCGAACGGGTTAGCGCCATCCGCGTCGGTGCTGGGGTGAAGGTTGACGCGAGCTTGGTGAATTCCGATGGATTGACCGACCGCGATTTCGACCCTCATCGCGGCCCTGGTGGCTTCCAGACCGAGGTGGCTATGACCATGAGGCCCTGAACAAGCCCGCAAGCGAAAGACGCGCAATGCCCAAGAAGGCACCCAAGGAAGACGTCGAACGCCTGCGCACGATTTTGCGCATGGCGCAGCGTGACAGTGGCGTCGCGAAACGGGAGTTGAAGGCTGCGCTTGAGGTCAGTGATTCCACGCTCAAGCGAGACATCGAGTACTTACGTGACCGCATGGGCTGCCCCATCGAGTTCAACCGCTCGATGCAGCGTCACGTGGTCCGAACTGACCTTCTGCCTGGTGGCGGGCCCTTCGAGCTTCCGGGGCTGTGGTTCAACGCTAGCGAAGTCCACGCACTCTTGGCGATGCTGCACCTGCTTCGGGGTGTACAGCCGGGCTTGCTGGAATCGCAGCTGGCGCCGCTCAAGACCCGGCTACGCGAGCTGCTGGGCGACAGCGCGCACAGTGCCGCGAGCGTTGAGAGACGGGTCAAGGTCATTCACTTCGCCTCCCGGCGCATGGAGGTCAAGCACTTCGAGCTACTGGTCAGCGCGCTGGTGGAGCGCAAGCGCCTGCGCGTGCGCTATTTCAATAGGGACCGCAACGAGGTCACGGAGCGCGAGCTTTCGCCGCAGCAGTTGGTGCACTACCGGGAAAACTGGTTCCTGGACGCGTGGTGTCACATGCGCAACGACATCCGCAGCTTCTCCGCGGAGGCCATCCAACAGGTCGTCATCTCCGACGTGCCGGCCATCGACGTTGCGCCTGAGGCTCTGTCTGCGCATTTCGAGAGCGGCTACGGCATCTACGCTGGCGAGGCGACCCAGCGCGCACAGCTGAAGTTTTCGCCGCAGCAGGCCCGGTACGTGTCGCTCGAGACCTGGCACCCGAAGCAGACATCGTCCTGGCTGGAAGACGGCAGCTACCTCCTGGAGGTGCCGTACTCGATGGACGTCGAGCTCGTGCGCGACCTGCTCCGGTACGGCCCCGACGTCGAGGTGCTCGCGCCGCCAGAACTTCGCCAGCACGTGGCCGACGCGTTGCGCAGTGCAGCATCGAAATACGGCACCTGAAGGCCCGGCTGGGTCACTCTGTGACCCACCCGCCCCCGCACACTTGCTTCCACGCTCGGCGAAAGTCCGGGCGCGCGATACGCACCCACCAGCGCGCGGATAACTCTTGTTTTCAGCGCAAGCGCCCCGATTTGGCCGGGAACGCTTCGGTGGGCCGGGCCAAACGAGACACAAACCCGTGCGGCTGATGGACCAGAAGTTGGACGGCACACCGTCCAAGGGCGTTCGCGAGAAGAAAAAAAGCGAGCGACACGCTACGTGTAGCGTCATTGACATCAATGAACGCTAGCAGTAGTGTTTCATCACCCAACGGCCACGGAGCTCCGCCTCGCGCATGAATCCCCTGATAGCCATCGGATTGTTCGCAGGCCTTGCGTCTTGGCTTCTTTCCAAGGACAAGGACAGCAAGATGCCTGCAGTTCAACGGCAGTTCGAAGATTTCCACAGCGCCATCTGTTTCGACGAAGACGACGAGAAGGCAACCCTGCGGGAGAAGCGCGACACCATCGTCAAGGCCCTCCGGGCCAACCTCGACGACGACGTGCCGTCGTTCACCAATTTCAACCAGGGCAGCTACTCCATGCACACCGGCGTGGTGCCCCTGGACGGGAATTTCGATATCGACGTCGGCCTCATCTTCGACTGCGACAAGGACAAGTACCCGGACCCGGTGGTTGTGAAGAAGAAGGTGCGGGACGCTGCAGACACGAATTTCCGCACCGTCGTCATTCGCCGCCCGTGTGTGACCGTCAACTACATGAGCGGTGGCGAGATTGCCTACCACGTCGACCTCGCCATCTACACGCGGGATGCGAACGGGAAGCTCTATCTCGCCAAGGGCAAGGAGAACTCAGCTGAGGAACACCGCGTCTGGGAGGTCTCCGACCCGAAGGAACTAACCAAGCGCATCTGCGGCGCCTTCGAGGACTCGGACCAACTGGCGCAGTACCGTCGTTGCATCCGCTACCTGAAGCGCTGGCGCCAGTGGCAATTCTCGGGTGCGGGCGCTCCGCTCAGCATCGCGTTGACGGTCGCGGCACTGCAGTGGTTCAAACCGAACTTCGGGACGTCCGGCAAGCCTGTCGACCTGCTGGCGATGCTGAACTGGGTCGAGGCGATGCTTTCGCAGTTCACCTACGAATGGCGGCAGGATGACGGCTTGCACCAGCGCCTGAAGGTCGTGCTGCCGGTCGAGCCGTATACCGACCTGATGGCAAAGCGCACGGCCGCCCAGATGAAGAACTTCAAGGAGAAGCTCGAAGCGCTGCGCGATGCCCTGCAGAAGGCCTACGAAGAGGAGCTGCCCGAGGACGCCTGCAAGCTGCTGAAGAAGCAGTTCGGCGACGACTTCAAGGTGCCCGAAAAGTCTGAGACCGCCAAGGCCGTCTCGGCCGCCGTCATCAGCACCGGGAACTCCGCTTGACGGAAGCCGCAGCCGAGCAGGTCGACACCACGAAGGCGGACGCCGCGTTTGCAGCCGTCTGCGATGCTTGTACGCAGCGCGGTATCGCCGTCTCCCGTCTGGACGCCTCGGCACCGAAGTACCTGGGCGTTGAGTTGACAGGGGCCACGCGCAGCTGGCCGGTGTACGTCGACTGCGGCGAGGAATACCTGCGCCTGCCGGCGGTTTGGACGAAGGCGCCTACGACGCCGCTCGCGCACGTCAGCTACGGCGGAAGAATCTGCATCGACGACGGCCAGGGGCTCTCGCTGGACCCCGAGCGCCGTGCTGAAGTCGCAGCGTACGCTGTCCTCAAGGCGTACGACCTGTTGGAGAACTCCGCCCGGGACGCCGCCACCGGCTACACGGAGTTCTTCAACGAGCTGGAGGGCTACTGGCTCCTCCTACCCGGTTCGTCGCGAGCCCGTGCCTATTTCGAGGTCGATGGCGAGTCCCGCATGGTTCGGGGTTTCGCGAACTCGAGGCTGAAGAAGCCGAAGTGGTACTTCGTCGAGCGAGACGGCGAAAAGCCTTGGGATGTCAAGGAGGGACAGCTTGAGACGCACCGGGTGCTCTACGTGCACCTTGACGCCCTGGACCTGCCGCCAGCCAGTCC
>Ga0068856_100001275_pt1 | contig 26517 bp, 31 predicted proteins | sample KBSCornC62_FD_66595 | JGI IMG/M metagenome (GOLD analysis project Ga0068856, IMG submission 66595) | Corn rhizosphere microbial communities from Kellogg Biological Station, Michigan, USA - KBS Corn C6-2 | ecosystem: Host-associated > Plants > Roots > Rhizosphere > Soil ... | reverse complement strand
TGCAATGACCCGCGCCGGGCGTATCGCGTGTTTTGCGAGCGTGCCGTGCAGGAGCAGCTGCGGGAAAACGTGCAGCGCATGGCGGTGGACATTGTCGGGGAGCCGAGGAGCGAGCCGCGCGGGTCGACGTTCGAAGAGCGCGTGTTGGATGAAATTGAGTTTGCGAAAGTGAGGGTTGCGTGACCACGAATCAAGACATGCGCACGCCGCGCGCCGCGCAACAGGTCGCAGATTGCCGCCCGCGCAAGGCGGCGCCGTGACCGCGCCGAAGCCCCGCGCCGAACTGCTCCGCCGCCGGCACGACGACGCGACCGAAAAGCAGTGCCGCGTGTGCCGCAAATGGAAGCCGCGTAAGAACGGGTTTTACTCACGCAGCTGCGCGCCCGATGGGCTGCAAACCATCTGCAAAGCCTGCGACAACGCCCGCTCGAGTAAGCGAGCCGAATACCCCGAAGGCGAACGGCCGAGCGCGTGCAAGCGGGGCAAGTTCTGCAACGAGTGCGGCGGGCTCCCCCATCGCGTCGATGGCAAGCGCTGTCGCCGATGCGGGCTCGCGTTCGCCGAAGAGGCGCCGCCCGAGCTCGAGCTCCGCCGGTTCGACGACATTCGCACGCGCTGCTGAGGCCCGATGCCTGACGAATTCGAGTGGACCGTCATCGACGGGAGCGGCGCTGTCTGCGGGGTTCGCCGCACCGAAGGCGATGCGCGCGCCCTCGCTCGGATGCTGACTGCCACTTCGCCGCAACGCGGGCCCTACACGTGGAAGAGGAACCAATGACCGAACAGGCGGATACCGAGCTCGAGCAGCGATTCGACGGCGAATGGGGCTCGGACGAGGCCGACACCCTGAACATGGTCGGCTTCCGTTGCACCGATATCGGCAACGGTGAGCGGCTCGTCGCGCGCTACCGCGGTCGCGTCCACTACTGCTTCGCTCGTAAGCGTTGGCTCATCTGGGACGGTAAGCGCTGGCGCTGGGATCCGGGCGGCGTGATGACGCGCGTCGCCAAGCGCGTCGTGCGAGGCATCTACCAGGAGGCCGCCGCCTGCCCTGACAAGCAGCTGCGCGAGGAGTTGTGGAAGCATGCGCAGGCAAGCGAGCGCGCGAACGCCGTCCTGAACATGCTCAAGATGGCCGAGTCCGAGGAGGGCATCGCCGTCGACATGGAGGAGCTCGACGCCGACCCGATGCTGCTCAATTGCGAGAACGGCACGATCAATCTCCGCACCGGCACGCTGCACCCGCACCGCCGCGAGGACCTCATCACCAAGCTCTGCCCGGTCGAGTTCAGCCCAGGAGCCGAGCACCCTGTTTGGGAGCGGTTCCTTTCCGAGGCGACGAACGGCGACACCGAGCTCCGTGGCTACATCCAACGCGCCGCCGGCTACGCGCTCCAGGGCGCCGCCACCGAGCGCGCGCTGTTCTTCGTGTACGGCGCGCCTGGCTCAGCCAAGAGCACGCTCATTGACGCCCTGGGCTCCGCGCTAGGCGATTACCATGTCGCGACGAGCGCTGAGACCTGGCTCATCCAGAAGAACCCCGGCGGCAACCGCGGCGACCTCGTCCGCCTCGCCGGCGCGCGCCTCGTCACCGCCACCGAGTTCCAGCAGCGCGCTCGCTTCGATGAAGCTCTGCTCAAATCCGTAACGGGCGGCGACACCATCACCGCCGCGGCAAAGTACGAGGCCGAGGTATCGTTCCGCCCATCGTTCGCGCTCTGGTTCGCGGCCAACGACGCCCCAGCCATCCGCGACGACGACGCCGGCATGTGGGCTCGCATGCGGCGCATCCCATTCGACCACGTCATTCCGGCCGAGCGCCAGGACAAGACAATCAAGGAGCGCCTCAAAAGCTCGCCTGAGTGCCGCGCAGCCGTCCTAGCTTGGGCCGTGGCGGGCTGCACAGCGTGGCAGGTCAGCGGGCTCGGTATGGCCAAAGCAATCGAGGCCAGCAACCGCGAATACCAGGCCGAAATGGATCCGGTCGGAGAGTTTTTTGACGACCGATGCGCCTGGGGTGCAGGGGACAGTGTGGGACAGGGTGAGATAAGAAAGGGGTACGAACGGTGGGCCAAGGAGGTCGGGGTGCAGTACCTCCTCGACCGGAAGCAGTTCGAAAAACGGGTGATTTCTCGAGGCGGCCAATACGTAATAGTCAGGGGAAAACGCTACGTTAGGGGGCTCAGACTGCTCGGTGATTGGGAGGAAAAAGAGGATGCCAAAAAGTGAGGGTGCACCGTGGTGCAGTCTATTACACTGAAGTTTTACTAGTAAAACCCTCGTGAATAGAACTTAGGGCAAGTGCACTGCACCACCTGCACCACTGAAAGACACTGAACACAGTGTTAAGAATTGTAAAAGTCAAGCCATGCTTATTCGCCCCTCGCGCGCGCGAGCGCGTATCAAATGGCAACCGCGCCACCAATCTCGTAGCCATTGTCGATTTCGGTTGCGCTAGGCGCCTAGCGGGATTATCTTCAGCTGCATGAACAGCGCAGCCCTCAACCAAGCATGTGTCGCAATCCTCGCCCTGTACCGCAGCTACGCCGCCAAGGGCATGTGCCACGACCAGGCGCAGGAGCTTGCGGTCAGCGAGACGTGCGTGCAGCTGGGCCTAAACCGTGCCGCGCTCGAGAGTGCTCTGGCGTCGCTCGAGTCGGAGGCTGCGTGAACACGCCGCAATCCGCCGAAGCCGAGTCCAAATTCTCCGACAACGCCATCACCTACACGAACACCGCGTCACGCGTGACGTTCACCTTCGGCCACACCTACGGCGTGCTCGTCTCGGCGAATGGGAAGCTGAATTACCTGTCCGAGAGCCAGGCTGAGGACTTCGCGCTCGCGCTCGAAGAGGCCGGCTACCGAGTCGTCGCGTGAAGGGTGCGCGCTCCGGCACGCAATGGACGGAAGCTGACTACGCCGCGCACGGCTACGGGCGGATTACGCTGCGGCTGCCACGCGCGGTGCTCGTCCTGCTGGCCGCCAAGGCGAAGGAGTCGGGCAAGTCGCGGGCGGAGGTCGTGGCTGAGCTTGTGCTGGCCACCCGGCAGCCGTAGTGTGAGGCGGATGAGCTCCTGGCTTGGCACGCTTCCATTGTTGCTGCTCCTGGGCATCGCGTGCTCGTCAGCCACCAGGGAGCCGACAGGCGGCGTTTTGCCTGACGCGGGCGCCACAGGGTCATCCGGGGCGCCAAACGCAGCTGGCGGGCATTCTGGTGCGAGCACGGAGCAAGCTGGCGAGGCGTCGACGGTAGCGGGCGGACAGGCGGGAGCAGGCCAGACGCCGGAAGCGGCGGGCGCCAGCGGCGCGGCTGGCTCACCCGAGGTAGCCGACGCCGGGCCGACCTGGCCCGACTGCGCAGGCACGTGGGCGATTTGCGACGGACCCGACGCGGACGGCAAGCCGCTCGGCTACGGCTACGCCTGCCAGGTCCCGACCGGATACGGCACGCATTACCAGATGGCGTGCCAATATTACTGCGACACGGACGCGAACCAGGGCACGCCTGATCCGGACCGAAAGACGCGCTGCGAGGCCGCAGGCGGGCAGTGCACCTGCCTCTCGCTTGGGACGCTAGACGACGCGGGCAACGTCGACGACTCCGGCCCCTGCTCGAATCGATATGCGTGTCAGCCGCGCTAACGCACCGGCCGATAGGCCCCAAGCTTCCTGGCCCGCTGTTCGGCCCGCTTCTTAATAGCCGCCTTCGTGGCCTTGGCCTCGGCCGCGTACCAGTCTGGTGAGCCGGGCTTGGGCGCCTCGAGCTCCGGGGTGTACCATGTACGCGCGGCTCGCACCCCATAGAGCAGCGAGTCGCAACAGTGATTCTCGAAGCGCGGATCCTCGGCGACGCGGCCCGGCCCCCACTGCAGCAGGCACATCTCGTCGAGCAGTTGGCCGCAATCGCGCGCCACGATTTTTACCGTGCCGCTCCTGAGCTCGCCCTGGACGATTTCCTGGAACGCGCGCTTCTTCGTCTTCTCGGCCGCAACGATGCCGATGCCGTAGCGCTGGCGCATCTCCTCGGCGTAGCCCTTGCCGAGCCCGCCCTCGTCGCCGATGATTTGCAGCCCGGCGCCGAACTCGGCCCGCAGTCGCTCAGTGTGCGCCGCGACCGCGGACGGAATCAGCCCGGTCATACTCCAGCTCCGAAGCACGTACACCTCGGGCATGCCGCTCTTCGTGCCGAGCACCGTGAATGCCGTTGCGTCGGTGAACCCGAAGTCGATGCTCAGGATGTGGCGCAACCCGTCCGGGACTTGGTCGGCCGTGACCGCGTTCAGCGCTGCTGAGTACGGATACACTAGCGCGCCCTCATCGCGCACCCATTCACCGAGGTACTCACGACGGAAAGTGGCCGAGCTCTGGTCGAGCCCGTACGTCTCGCAGAACAGCGCGATCTCGTGCTTCGCGTCCGGGATGTGCGGGTTGTCGAGGATGGTCCAGTGGTGCGTCGGCCACGCGGGCGAGCCGTCTCCGGTGCTCACCTCGTAGAACAGGCCGGCCGGGATGGGGCTCGGCGTGCCAGCGAGCAGCAGGTGCCCAGCCTTGTCGATGAGCGCGGGCTCGATGCTGTCCGTGATTAGCTCGCGCAGCCAAACGCCGTACTCCTGCGCCTCGTCGATTGCCGCGCGCTTGTACTTGCTGCCGCGGAACTTGCCGACCTCGGACTTGTCTTTGCAGCCCGCAAGCCAGATGGTGTGCCGCGTCAGGCCAACCATGAGCAGCAGTTGCCCGTCGACCTCGCGGAGCCGCAGCTGCAGCTCGGGGTAGCGCTGCGCGAAGTAGTCGATGGCCGGCTGCAGGATGCGGCGCGCGTCGCCCTTCGAGCGCGCGATGTACACGCTGAGCCCGGCCGGGTCGGAAAGCGCGCCGTCGATGAGCCACGCGAGGATGCCGTGCGACTTGCCGGCACGGCGCGAGCAGACGGAGACCTTGCGGCGCGACGGGTCGCAGACGAACGCGCGCTGCTTTGGATGCAAATCGCCCAGGAACCGGCGGGCCTTGCGGACATCGTTCGCCGTGTTGATTCGGCGCTCGAGCTCCCCGCGAAGCTCCGGCGGCAGCTGGGCGATCTGCGCGGGGGTCACTCGGCCGGCGGGGGCGCGGGGACCGTGGGCGGCGTGACCGTGCTCAGCTGGTGGGTCATCCCGTCGAGCTGCGCCTTCACTGCATCGAGCGCGGCGGCAGCGGCAGCGTCACCGTTTGCGTTGATGAATTCGACGGTGGCTTGGACTTGCACGGCGAGCGCCGCGGATGAGGCTTGAACGGCTGCGACGGATTCGGCAATGGACATGATCGGGTTTTGCTTTCTTTGGAATGCGGCAACGGCTGCCGCGACTACCAGGACTACGAGTCCCGGAATGAATTGGAGACACAGGGTCATTCGGTCACGATTCTGACCGAGGCCCGCGTCACCGCGGCGTCGGGCACCCAATAGGTCTCGCCCGTGTTCGGACTGTGGTACGCGAACCCGCCCGAGTAGCGCTCGATTGGGCGCTCGTTGGTGGCGGTGATCACGGGCTCACCGTCGAGGTTGTGCTGCAGCGACAAGGCGAGAAAGATCACCCTCGTCTTCGGCGCCGCTGGCGCTTGCGCGCCCGTCGCCTGATTCGATTTCCTCGCCGCTTGTTTCGTAGCTTCGTCCATTGCTGCTCTCTCCGCTGAGTTGGGCCAGGAAGCGGGATGCCTCCCGCGCTAGGTCTGAGTCGCTCATCTGCTGATATCGAATCACCACTTCGCTATTCGCCCCGCTCAGGCCGAGAATGTCGGCCAGGTGCTTGGCGGCAGTGAGCGCGGTGCGGTGGTCGGGCTTGCGGATTTCGACAACGTTGCCCTGTGCGTCGACCGTCTCCTCGGTGCGGGTCTCGGCGGCGCGGCCAATCTGCGCGATGCGCTCGACCACCGCCATCTTCGCCTCTTCGCCGCCCCACGACAGGCGCAGTAATCGCCCGGCCTCGGCGCAATACTTCTGCGCGTTCTCGAGCGAGAGCCCGTGCGTCACCGCGAGCTGGCGGACCGAGCGGTACGGGTACCACTCGCCTTTGCTCATCGTGTGCGCGATCTCCTCCACGATCTTGTCCTTGGCCAGCGTCGAGCCCTCGGCGCCGCCGCTGCCCGGTTTGAGCGAGCGCCTACCCACGGTTTGCCTTCAATCTGCGGATTCGCGCGCGCCGCGACTTGATCAGCGCGTCGAGCCGAACGCAGTCCTCTCCGTGCTGTTTGCGCCAACGTCGGACATCGAGCAGACCGGTCAGCTCTTCGGTCAGCTCGATCAGCTCCGCCCGCTGCTCTGCGCTAGCTCGAGCCATCAGCCCTTCGTGCTCTCTGCCGCAGCGGCGCGCCGCGCCAGCTCCTCGACCTCGAACTTCTTGATCTCGTCGACCAGGTCCATGAGCTGGCTCGGCCCGTCGACCTCGGGGTCATAGCCCCGACGCATGCGCTTCAGGTATTCGAGGAAGTGCAGCGGGTCGGCCGCGTTGTTCTGCCGCGCCGCGCGCTCGAGTCGCCGCGAGAGAAGCACGCCCTCGGAGACGGGAAGCGCCTTCTTCGGGGCCACCCACGTGAGATGCCGCGCGATACGCCGGGAGAGCGAGCCCATTACTTCTTCAGCCTCTCGAGGACAACCACGCCGGTTGTCCCGGGGGCGGCGGGGTTTTCCAGCTCATATGTGCCATTTCTGCGGTCGACCTTCGTCACCACCGAAGCGCCGATCATGTCGCCCACATCCGGCAGCAAATCGGGGTCGTAATCGAGCTCATGCCGGTGGGCATCTATCCACCGCTGGGCGATCGAGCCGTATACATCAGCCATTACTCGGCCGCCGCCTCGTCGCTCTCGACCACCGCGAGCACTTCCTCCTCGCGCACCACCCGGAAGTTCCCGTTCTTGTCGGCCCAATCCGCCGCCTTGTTCTGCCGCGGCACGTTCACGTCGAGGCAGTAGTCCTGCCCCGCCTGCCGGTCGACGAGCACGATTTCCCCGGGCTTGAGCGTCGTCGGCACGAAATGCCCGTGCCCGTTGTCGCGGTAGTGTCCGGGCCCGACCGCGATCACCTCGGCCTTCAACGTCTTCTCGGGCTTCGCCGTGTCCGGCAGGAAGATGCACCCGCCGTCAGACACCTTTTTCGGTGGCAAAAATCGAATCACCACATTGTCCTGAATCGCGCGGATATGTGCCATGATTCGATAGGGCTATCACAACTGGCACAACTTGTCACGCGGAATTCCGTGGCGGTTTTGGATTACATGCGCCAAAGTGTGTCAAGCAAGAATGGCACAGACCGGCCAGCTGAAATGGCATCAGCTTGACAAGGGAGCCGAAATGGCTCGCGAACTTGTCGCGCTGTGCATTGCGCTGCAGACCGAGCAGAAGCCACGCAAGACGCGCTGCCGTGACGCAGCGAGCCGGTACGAGATGCGTCGCCTGGGCGGGCTATCGCCGGGCGCGTACTACCGCTCTGGCGCCTACTCGGGCTCCGATGGCGGGGCGTCGCTGGTCTGGCCCGAGGAGCGCAGCATCGCGAACGCCGCGCAGGCCAAGCTCGCGGGGCAGCAAAAGCCGAAGGTCCAATTCGTCACCAGCGATTCGGACTGGCAGACCAAGCGCAAGTCGAAGAAGCTCGACCGGTTCGTCGAGGGGCAGTTCATGCAGGCGATCGGCAGCTACGCCGACGTGTGGCAGCTCATGCTCCGCGTGTTCTTGGACGCCTGCGTGTTCCCGACCGGCGGCGCCGTCAAGGTGTTTGCCGACGAGGAGGACGGGCGCGTCAGCTACGAGCGCGTGTTCACCTGGGAGCTCTTCGTCGATCCGCTCGAAGCCCGCTATGGCCAGCCGCGTAACAAGTTTCACGTCTACCCGTACGACCGCGACGAGCTGATCGAAAAGTTCCCCGAGCAGAAAGACGCGCTCGAGCGCGCCCCCGAGTACGTCGAGGAGGGCGAAGCCGAGTGGACCGGCACGAAGCGCATCTCGAACCAGATCCGCGTGTGTGAGGCATGGCGGCTGCCGTTCAGCAAGAATAAGCCGGGTCGCCACGTGATCGCGGTGAACGATGCCGTGCTCGTCGACGAGGATTGGACGCGGAGCGAGTTCCCGTTCATCGAGATCCATTGGTCGAAGCATCTCGTCGGCTCCGATGGCACCTCGCTCGTCGAGGAGGTCGCGAGCATCGCCGACGTGGTGAACGACACCGTGCAGCGCATGTCGGACTCGCACAAGCGCACGAGCATGGGTGTGCTGACGTACGTCGAGGGCACGATGCGCGAGGAGGACCTCCGCACCAACGAGGACGGCATCAACCTGCGCGTTTCGCCTGGGCAGGCGCCGCCCACGTACCTGCAGCCCATCCCGTTCGGCCCGGCCAACGTGCAGTTCCTGCAGATGAATCAGGCCGAGCTCCATGACATTTCCGGCGTGTCCGAGATGCTCACGAGCGGCGACAAGCCAGCTGGGCTCACGGCCGCCGTTGCGATTCGCGCGACCGAGGATGTCCAGAGCAAGCGCTTCTCGGTCATCTACCGCGCGTACGAAGAGAGCTTCGTGTCGCTGGCGCGCCACACGGTGGCTTGTACTCGCGAGCTGTACGCGCAAAACAAGGACTTCGAGTCACGCTGGACTGGAAAGGGTTTTCTCAAAACCCTGAAGTGGTCGGACGTGGACCTCGAGGATGACCGCTACGTCATCCAGATCTACCCGGTCGGCGAAGTGAAGAACACGCCAGCCGATCGCCTGCAGCTCATCCAAGAGATGAACGCCGCGGGCAAGGTCAGCGACGAGAGCCTCATCGAGGTCATCAAATATCTCGACTCATCGAAGGAGCTCGAGTCGGTCAGTCGTCAGCGCGAGCTCGTCGAGAGCTACGTCGACCAGTGGCTCGATGCGACGCCCGAGGCCGAGCAAGAGGGCACGTTCCGCTACCGCCCGCCGATCCCGTGGATGCCATCGCTCCCCGATGCGCTCGTGCAGGTCGCGCAAGCGTACCTCGAGGCCGAGATGGATGACGTGCCCGATTTCAATAAGGACTTCTTCCTGCGCTTCATGCAGGAGGTCGACCTCGAGATCCAAAAGAAGGAAGCGCGCGCCGCCGCGAACGCCGCCGGCAAACCGATGGCGCCGCAAGCTGACATGGGCGCGCCCGGCATGATGGCGCCGCCACCCGCGCCCGGGCCGATGCTGCCGCCTGGACCGCCGGCGCCGGGCGGCCCGCCACCCCTCCAATTGGTGCAATGATGCCAGGCGAAGAAACAACCGAATCCACAGCCGCAAGCGCCACCGCTGCCCCTGTTGCTGCCCCCTCCGGAGGAGGCATCAAGACCGCGGCCGAGGTGATTGCGAAGGTCACTGCGCCCGAGACCCCCGCGAAGGACGCGAAGGGCAAGTTCGTCGCCGCCGCGAAGCCGGCCGAGCCTGCGCGCCGCGTCGAAAAGCTCGAAGCCGCCGCGAAGCCGGCCGAGGCCACAGCGGCCGCGCCGGAGCCTGAAGACGACGCGAGCATCATCGCGAAGGCTCGCTTCCACCTGCAGCACGGTAACGTCGCCAAGTTCATCGACACCGTCGTCGGCGACATGAACGCGGAAGGCATCCCGGATGCTGTGCGAGAGGCGCTTGGGCGAAAGCTCGGTGTGAGCTCGAAGCAGTGGGAAGAAATCCGCAAGTACGAGCAGGGCGCCAAGCGCAAGCTCGCGGCGCGCGAACAAGAACTCTCCGGCGTCGTCGAGCGGCTAAAAGCCGAGTATGCCCCGTTCCATCAGGCGCGCGCGGCTTACGAGGCCGGAGATTACGATGCGGCGTTCAAGGCTGCGTTCGGCGAGGATGCGGCCGACTACCAGCGCAAGATCATCTCGCAGCGGGTTGGCAAGAATCCCGAAATCGAAAAGCTCCGTGCCGAGCTCGAGGAGCGCGACAAGCGCATCGCAGCGAAGGAGCGCGAACAAGCGGAGGCGCGCGCCGCGGCCGAACAGGCCGACGCCCAGCGCGCCTACATGTCCGAGATGCAAGGGCAGCTCGTCAAGTCGGATGACCCCGAGATCGCGGCCTACGCCACCAAGCCGCAGTTCATTCAGCGCTGCTTCGCCGTGATGCAGCGCGTGTACCAGACGCAAGGCGTGGAAGCCGACTTGGCCGACGTGGTCGAGTACGTGCGCGCCAATCAAGTTTCTGTCGCGGAGGCCCGTTCGTGGGCACCCGCTGCTACTGCCGGGGCTGCCCCCGCGAATGCTGTCCGGGCCAGCGCACCGCCCGAGAAACCGCCTGCTGCGAAAGCACCAGCGCGCGCTCTCAAGCAATCGCAAGCCGCAGAGGCGACCGGCAAGCCGCGGAAAGAGACATCGGCAGAGGTGCGGGAACGCTACCGACGCATGATGGAACAGTCCGACGAAGCAGCCGAATAGCACGCCTTCACGCGGCCAGGGACAATCCCAATGGCCTCAACTCTGGCGCAATTCGACGCATTTCTCAAAGACTACTACACCAAAGACAAGATCGACGACCTGACCAAGAAGGACCGACCCCTCTTCGGCATGGTCACACGCGAGGAAGATCTCGGCGGCGATCAATACGTCCACCCGTTCATCTTCCAGAATCCGCAAGGCTTCGGCGCGACGCTCGCCAAGGCGCAGCAAGGTTCGCAGCAAGGCTCCGGCAACGGCAACTTGCAGGGCCGCAAATGGAAGGTCGCGTACGGCGACTACAGCGCGTCAGTCGAAATCGGCGACAAGGTCATCAAAGCATCGCGCTCGAACGTCGGCGCATTCCTCCGTGACCAAGAGACGGAAATCAACGGCCTGTACAACGGTTTCGGCGACACCTTCTCGACGTACCTGTACGGCAACGGCGGCCAGGCGCTCGGCTCGTTCACCATCTCGAGCGGCGTGTGCACGCTCGTCAACGCCGATGACATCGTCAACTTCGAGGTCGGGCAAATCCTCGTCGTTTCCGCGAACGACGGCTCCGATTCCTCGCACATCCTGATTGCCAGCTCTGCTCAGGGCTTCGTGGTCAGCGTCGACCGCAACGCGGGCACGTTCAGCGTTTCGGCGACTTCTGGAGGATCGGTGGCAACGCCGACCAACTGGACTGGCACGATGTTCGGCTTCCGCGACGGCGACTTCGGCGGCTCGGGCGCGACGCGCATCTTGCTCGGGCTCGGCGCATGGATCCCCGCGGCGGCCCCGACCTCGACGACGTTCGAGAACATCAACCGCACGGTCGACTCCGCGCGCATGTCCGGCATCCGCCTGACGAGCGCGGAAATCGCGAGCGTGACGCTCGAGCAGCGCCTCAAGCGCTTGGTGACGCGCATGCGCGGTCGCAACTTCGGGCCCGGCCCGGACGCCGTGTTCCTGAACCCCGAGAAGTGGCAGAACGTGGCCGATTCGCTCGAGTCGCGCGGCTACCGCGAGATCGGCGCGAATGCCGAGTTCGGCTACGAGAACATCACGTTCAAGGCCGGCGGCAAGACGGTCAAGCTCTACGCGGATCCGTTCTGCCCGATCGGTACCGCGTTCGCGCTGAAGATGGACACCGTCAAGCTCGGTGGCCTCAGCAAAATCCCCGAGGTCGTCAATGGTGACGGGCTCGAAATGCTCCGCAAGGTCGCGAGCAACGACTACGAATACCGCCTGGTGGCTTACCCGGCTTTCGTGGTTGCTGCCCCGGGCTTCTGCGGCCGCGTCGCAACGACCTGAGGTGCAATCATGAGTGCAAGCGCTGGCGATGTTCCTGCCTACGACCTCCGGTCGGCCAGGTTCGATCGCGTACACATGAGGATGCGAGCGACGATCGGCGCGGCCGGCGCCGTACCCTCGCCACTCACTTCGCAGGACGACCAGAACATGAGCGTCACACACGGCACGGCCGGCGTGTACGCGCTCACGTTCCCGCCTGCTGCAGACACGGACGCCGAGTTGGATGTGACGTTCGTTTCCGCTGCAGGAACAATCAAGACGGTGTGGGTCACGGCGTTCTCGCCAACGGCGGGTACCGCGTCCGTCACGTTCGGCAACGGTGGCGGAACGGCCACCGATCCGGCCAACGGCGACACCGTCACGTTCGCCTTCGTGCTGAACCGGACGAAGCAATTCTGATGGCCGGCATGCCAGGCATGGAGCCCGACGGCGACGAGCCGAAGGGCAAGAGCAAAGGCAAGGGCTTGGACATCGCCGTCATCATGGGCGGCGGCAAACCCAAACCCGGCGGAGCTGACGACGAGGACAAGGGCGGTGACTTGCCGCCCGGCTTCGAAACGGCCGCGACGGAAGCCTTTCCGGAGATGGCCGGCGACACCGAGCGCGTTACCGCGCTCTGGCGCGCAATCAAGGCCTGCGACGAGTACTAACCCGCCGGAGTGATGCAACGTGGCAAGAACCAGAACCCTGACCCAAATGCTGGCGGACGTGCGCTGGCAGGCAGATCAGATCGGGGCCACGTTGCGTCACACGGATCCAGACCTCACGCGTGCGATCAACCAATCGATTCAGCGTTGGCGCGAGTGGGTGAGTGAGCAGGGCTGGCCCCTGTACCTCACCCCATTTTCAAGCACTCTCACGGTCGGCCCCACGGCGCCCTACGCTTTCGGCACGCTCGACATGTCCAGCTGGACGGGCGGACCGGTGCTGCACGTGTACCAGCTCGAGTGCACGGTAAACGGCCAGGTGCTCGACATTCCACAGATCCCCTTCGAGCAGCGCAATCAATACCAGGGCATTTTCGGCCCCGTGCCGACGGGCGCGACGCAGAGCATCCCGGTCGGCTTCTTTCGATTCGGTAACAAGCTCGGTATCGTGCCGCCGCCGCAGTCCGCATATCCATACACGGGCTGGTTCATGGGTCTTTTCCCGGACCTCGTCGCGGGCACCGATACCTTCGATGGCATTGCCGGCTGGGAGGAGTGGCTGAACTGGGACGTGCTCGTGAAGATCCTCGTGCGCGACCGGGACGGCAGCATCTATGCGATGGCCACCGCTGAGCGCGACCGCCTCAAGACCGAGTTCGAACAGCGTCTCCGGCAGGATCGGCCGAGCGTCACGCGGCGCATCGACATGCGCAACATGCGCAACCGAAGGACGATGCTGTGACGCTGAAGCAGATCAATCAGTTCGCCACTAGCGACACCGAAAAGCTCGGGCGCCAGCTGTCCGCGCTCGAGGATAACGTGCGCGCCGAGTGCGACGCAATCCGCAACGATTTCGTTGAAATCCCAGCGCGTGCGAAGCTGACAGCGTCCGCGGCACGCGGGACGATTCCTGGCATTTTCGGACAGCAAATCACCGTCGACACGTCGCTCGCCAGCGGCGTTGTTTTGCTGCCTCCGCTCTCGCCGAAGAACTTCGGCAAGCGCATCACGGTGCTCCGTACGTCGGCGTCAAACACGCTGAAGGCGTCGTGTCAACAGGCTGGCGACACGATCGATCTGTCCACACTTCCTCAAGCTATTGCGGCTGGTGTCACCGAAATACTGTGTGACGACTCGGGGTACTGGCTAAAATGAGCGACCTGCTACCAGTGCTGTTCTCGCGTGGTCAGAGCGAGGGCATCGACCCGCGTATCGCGCCGCCGAATGTGCACGTCGTCGCGCAAAACGTACGCTGGCGCAAAGATGGGAGACCAGCGAAGCGCTACGGGCTCGCTCAAATCTCGGCCACCGGGCTCGACTCTGGCGGAAGCGTCTACACGCAACACAACGTAAACTTTGTGAGCAGCTGGCGAGGGGCCCCGCTGCTTGGGCTGGGCGCCGGCGTGCGTCGCCTGCTCGGCTCGACATGGTCCGACGTGACCGAGTCGAATCAGCATCAGCTGCCTCACTTCGCGCCGGGTCGGCATGACCCGATCGCGCGCTCCGACCAAGCCACGCTCGCCAATTCGACCGTCGCCTACGCGAACGGATACCTGCTTTACGCTTGGGACGATGGCACATCGGTCTATTGCCAGGTTGTCAGTTCAGCGGGGGCCGTGCTGTTTGCGGCAAAGCTGGTGACGAACTTAGGGATCTACCCGCGAGCGGTTGCCGTCGGGAGCATGATCTATCTGCTCTACGTTGATACCGGCGGAGCTCTCCACATTACCTGCCAGGCGTTTGACACAACCAGCCTATCGTTCGTGTCATCGTCGACAGTGGGCACGCTCGGCGGAGCGAACATGAGGTTCGACGCTACCACTAGAGGGTCCGATTGGCTGCTGGTTTACCAATCGGGCGCCACAGCGATTACCGCTAAGCTCATGTCAGGAGCCTCTACGCCTGGTGTCGTGCAGACGCAGGCGCTTGCGACGGCAGCCGCGCCCGGCAATTGCCTAATGGCGATCGTCGGCACGAGCTCGAGCGTGGTGTTCGTCGCGTGGCTCGAGCCGACTCCTGGAAACGTCAAATTCCAACCGTTCAACAACGGATTCACGGCGTCACTCGCAGGGGTGACTACCGTCGAAACCGACGTAAACAACATCGATCAGCCTGGGGTAACGTTCGACTCCATCAACACCGGTGGCCTGTTTTGGGGCGGCTACAACGGGAACGCTTACCTGCGCTACGCCGACATTGCCAACACGGGCAGCGCCGGCATCGTCCACACGGTTTGGCATCTGCGCCCCTGCTCGCGCCCGTTCTACGGAAACGCAGACGCTGCCGCGCTCGATGGCCGGTTCATTTGGTGCCACACGCATGACACGGGAAACCCGGGATGGGACGATCAGCGCACATTCTACCTAATGTGGTTCAACACGCTGAACTCCGCGCCGGTGGCTCAGCTGTGGACCCCAAACATGGTCGGATCGGTCGCTTCGTCGGCTCACATGTGCGACGTGGTCAGCGACGGTAGCGGGTCGAGCAACACCACGTTTTGGACCGCGTTGAATCAGGTCGTTCGTGAGGGCGGCGGCACCTCTGACGCGATCGGCGTAGATTCCGTTTCGTTCACCAGCATCTTCGCAAGACAGAGAGAAGCGGCGCGAGGCGTCCAGCAGGCGGGGCGCGCGGCGCAAATCTCGGGCGGTATTCTCTACGAATTCAACGGCTCGCTCGAAGAGAGCGGGTTCATGCACGCGCCGGTGATTCAGTCAGCGTCAGCGACCGCGGGTGGCGCGCTCACGGCCGGAACGTACCTCTATCGAGCTGTGTACGAGTGGCTGGACCCGCAAGGTCGCCGTCACCGCTCCGCGCCGAGCGACCCGGCATCGGTCACCGTTGCTGCTGGCAATCTAACGGCGACGCTCACGATCGCGACGCTTGCCGGTTATTCGCGCCGCGCCCAGCCGACGCTGCATGTTTACCGCACACTGGTCGGTGGCACGAGCTATCACCGCGTTACGCCGAACACTGGAGCCCCTACGGGGTACGGCGCGGCACGCATCGTCACCTACGCGGATGCCGTAGCGGACACGACGATCGCGTCAACCGAGTTTCTTTACACCGACGGTGGTGTCGTGCCGAACGCCTACCCGCCGCCCTGCACGTTCCTGACCGAGTGCAACGGTCGCATTTGGCTCGGTGGGCAGCTCGATCGCAACGTGCTCACCGCGAGCAAAATCCTAGTCGATGGCGAGCCAACTCAATTCAGCGACGAAGCCGAGTTCAGCGTTTTCCTGCCCGAGGATTGCACGGGCATCGCGAGCATCGACGGAACGGTTGTTGCGTTCGCGCGCGAGGCCATCTACCTCGTGAACGGTGACGGGCCAGATGACCAGGGCACAGGCTCATTTAGCCCGCCGCAAAAACTACCCACCGATGTCGGGTGTATCGACTGGCGATCGGTAGTTGCGACATCATTGGGAGTTCTATTCCAATCGAAGCGCGGCATATATCTGCTTCCTCGCGGGTTTAACGCGCCTGTTTTCGTCGGCTTCGATGTCATGGACACGATGGTTAGCTTTCCGGTTTGCATGTCCGCGACGCTCGTATCCGTGCCTGCTTCGTCGGGAAAGCTCGGAGAAATCACCGTGCGTTTCATGATGGGCAACGCGGAGAATTCAACTTTCGCGGTGTGCCTCGTCTACGATCTGCGCGTCGGTGGCTGGTCGGTGGACATTTCGCCCAACAACAGCCCGCAGCTCGGCCCGGCTGGTACCTGGAATGATGCTTTCGTGCAGACGAAGAGCCTATCGGGGCACTTCGATTCGATTTGGCAAGAGTCCAACGCGACCTTCGACGACGCGGGTTCATTTATCACGACGGAGCTCGGTACCGGAGATATCCGGCCGTTTGGCGTTGCTGGCTACGGCGGCTTCGGGCGCGTGGTGGTGCTCGGCGAGTACCGCGGGGCGGCGTTCGTCAACGTGACCGTTTCGGTGGATGGCGCGGCCCCCGACTTCTTCTCGTTCAACGTGACCGGCGTAGACGCTGGCGTGGCTGACGGCTCCGTCTACCTAGACGTGACGCCGAAGACGCGCCTCGGGTCCTCGATTCGCGTGACCGTGCTGGATACGGCAGGAACGCCGTCTGAGGGGTTCATTGCGCAGGCGTTGTTCATCGAGAGCGAGACGATCGGAAAGACGAAGCGGCTTGCCGCAGCGAGGAAAGCCTGATGCCGAATCCTGATGGAACGATGACGCCCGAGGAGCGACAGCGCGCGCTGCTGAGCAGTCAGCAGACACCGGTAGGGCCAGGGTTAACTCACCTAGGCGAGAATGGCGGCCGACACGAAACGAAACTCGGGGTTGACCAGGCGGTCGCGCGCGGCTCGGAGCTCGGCGGAAGCCACCAGTACGATTACGGGCTCGGGGTACAGAGCTCGCTCTTCGGCAATCTCAGCGACGCCGAAGCGCTCGCGAAGCGACAAGGTGACTTCGGGCTCGGCACCAATAACAACGCACCGACCGCCGCCATGCTCGGCAACGCGCAGGCGACGGGTGACAAGTACAGTAGCCAGTTTGGCGCAGACGCCGGGCGAGCAGGCGACTTGTCGGCAGGCGCGGGCGCGCGCGGCACCAGTATGTATCAGGGCGACACCGGCGCCTACAACGCGGCAACGGCGAACGCCGCGAACGATCGCGGGCTGCAGACCGGAGCCTACAACGCGCTGATGGATTTCTCCAACCAGGGACCGGGGCCGAGCGCCGCGCAAGCGCAGTTGCAGCAAGCGACGAACGCCAACACGGCGAACGCGCTGGCGATGGCGCGCTCCGGTCGCGGCATGGGCGGAAGCGCGGCGGCGCTGCGGCAGGCTGCGGCGCAGAATGCTCTTACGCAACAGGGCGCGAACGCGCAGGCGGCAGAGCTTCGCGCGAACGAGAACACGGCTTTCCAAGGGCAGCGCCTCAGCGCCATGGGCCAAGCGGGAAATCTCGCCGGTCAGGTCGTCACGGGCGACCAGGGCACGGGGCAGCTTGGGCTCGCTGGCGCGCAGTACGCGACGAACACCGCTCTGCAGGGGACGCAGCTCAACGACGCCACTTCACAGGCGTGGGCACAGCAGCAGATGGCCGCGCAACAAGCGGGCATGGGCTCGGAGATGGGTGCCCAAACGCAGCAGATGAACATCAACGCGACGGCGCTCGCGGGGCGCGAGTCTGAGTGGGCGTCGGCGAACCAGACGCACGGCATAGACACCGGCAACGCGACGCAAGCCGGCATCGCCGATGCGAACCGTCAGCAGGCGTACGTAGGTGGGGGACTCTCCGCGGCGGGCGGCGTCATCGCCGCCACATCCGACGAGCGCTACAAAACGAACATCCAGCCGCTGAGCAATCAGGGCCCGGCCCCGCTTCCTAGCCAAGCCCCAGCTCAGTCGACCGAATCGCTCGGGCCGTCGAAAGCAAGCCAGGATTCGGCGGCGCACGCGGCGGAAGGCAGCGCGATCGGTGGCACGGCGGGCAGCGTCGCGGGAGGCGTGATCGGCTCGGCCGTTGGCGGGCCCGTTGGCGGCGTGCTCGGTAGCGTCGCCGGTAACATGGCCGGCAAGGCGCTCGGCAAGCTTGCGTCCGACATTCGCGCGAAGGACAACATTCAGCCTCTGAGCTACACGCGCGGCGCGCCGCTTGTCGATAGTGACGGCGAGGATCCGTTGATGCACTACGCGCGGCTGCGCGGGATCCCGGTGAATTATGACGACGCTGACGAGCCTCAGCATCCGGCGGCGACGCAACGGGACCCGCACAACCCGAGCCGACTCATCTCCTCATATCAGCCGATCTCGGACGCCTCGCGCGGCGCGGGCGGCTCGAAGAGCGCCTACCATGCGCTGCTCTCGATCGCCGACCAGCATGGGCTTTCGACCGCGGCCGACCAAAAAGACGTAGCGAAGTACGCCAAAATTCCAGCGGACAAGCTCCCGAAGGCGGACGACGGCACCAATTCGATGACGGACACCGGGCCCGATGCCAGCAAGGCGCTCGGAGCCGGCCTGTCGGCGGCCGGGCAATCGCTCACGTCGGGGCCGCCGAGTGCGCGCGCATACCAGCGCTTCGCTCGCGACGATTCACACCCGATTTTGAGCCAAGGGGATGCGCTGCTGGCCGACTCGGCGCGCAATGCCCCGGGCAGCATCTACCAATACAAAGATCCGCGCGATGGCGCAGGCACCTACGTCGGGCCGATGGCGCAGGACCTTGCTGCGCACCCGGTTACGCGCGGCGCGGTCACGGCGGAGCCGGGTACCGGGAAGTTGCAGGTCAACGGCGCGCGCCTCGCTACCGTGAACACGGCGCAAAACCACGCGCAGCAAAACCAGCTCGACGCGCTCGACGCGAAGCTCGCTGAGCTGGAAGGCCTGCTCAAAGGCTCAAGCAAGTACCCAGAGCCACAGGAGCCAGGTACGGACGCTACGTCGGACGAGCGTTACAAGCGCGACACCGTCAAGCTCAGCGCCACCCCGCGCGGTGCGCCGTACCCGGATTACGCACCCGCCAAGCAGTCGCCCTATCAGCCGATCGCTGACGCGAGTCGATACGCCGGGCGCGTCACCTTTCGCCCGACCGGTTCTGACCCCTATCCGAGCAACCAGCCGTACCAGAGGGCCGCGCGCTGATGGCGAAAGTCATCGACGTGACCGATGTCCCGGAGCTACCCGGCGCCGGCATGCTCCATTTCGACGACGGGCGACCGCCATTGATGGCGCTGCCGGAGATCGCCGGCCACTACCGCGAGCAGCTGGGGCAACCGGATGAGCGGCTTGCGGCGAACGACAAGCCGCCGGGCGAGACACGCACGGACGCGGGAAGCTGGGCAGAGCGCCACCCCGTAATCAGCGCCGCAGCGAACTTCGCAGCCGAGCACCCGGTTATCACTCACCTCGCCTCCGGGCCCGCGCTCGGGATTGCGACCGGCCTGCTGAGGCCCGACGCGCCCCCTCCGACCCCCGCGGCGCCCGCCGCAGCGCCCTCCCAGCCTGCGCCCCCCGCGCCCGGGGGAACTCCATACGGCCCCCCTCCGCCGCCTGCGCAGCCGGAGCCGGCTCCGCAAGACGCCGTCCAGCAAGCGCGCGACGTGGTTGCGCAGCGTGCAGCGGCCGAGCTCATCCGCGGCACCACGGGCGGCGGTCCAGCTCGCCCGGCTGGCTACGCGCCGGTGTCGCAGCGGACGACGGTCGAAGCGGGACCGGCGTACGACCCGCAAGCCGCGCGCGACCGCCTTGCCGCGGACCAATCCGTGCTCGATGCGCAGCTTGGGCAGCAGGCCACGGCGAAGCAGATCGCTGACGCTCAGGCAGCGAAAGCCGCCGCTGACAACCTCGCCGCGCGGCAACACCTCGCCGCGCAACAGGCGGAGATCCAGCGCAAGCAGCAGGCGTATCAGCAGCAGAATCAGCACATGGAGCGCGAACTCGCCGACTATTCACAGTCCGCGCAGCCCGACCCGAATCGGTTCTTTTCGCGGCGCGAGCCGATCGCGAACATCATGAGCGTGATCGGCCAGGCGCTCGGCGCGGCCGGCGCGAGCCTCGGGCACTCGCAGAACTTCGCCTTCGAGTACGTCCAGCAGCAGATCCGAAACGATATCGCGGCGCAGCAGCAGGCGTATGAGGCCGGGCGCGCGGACCGCAACAACGCGCTCGCGCGATTCGCCAACTACTATCACGGCGACATCGATATGGCGAAAGCCGGTCTTCAGCAGGCCATGAACAAGGTCGCTGAAACCGAGGTGAGCCAATTCGCCGCGCAGGCGCAGAGCCGGACGATTTCGTCGAACGCCGCCGCGCTGGCCGCGCAATTCCAGAAGGACTCGCTCATGCGCGAGCAGCAAAAGGCGGAGCTCGCGCTCGGCAAGACGACGACCGCGACGGAAGACAAGTTCCACCAGGCGGAAGGCGGCGGCCCGCGCCCGCTCACGCCGGCCGAGCAAGAGGCGAGACTCAAGCTGCTCGGCAAGCCGGGGAAGGACCAGGGCGCTCTTGGCCTCACCCCGCAAGCGCTTGCTCGCCAGAAGGCGACCTACGGCACCAAGAAAGAGCAGATTGCTCGCCTCTATTCAGCTCTCGAAGAGGAAGCGAAGCTGCAGGGTGTCGCCATCGACAAGGCGACCGGGACCGTCATCGACCCGAAGACGGGCCGCCCAGCTACCGAGCTGCCGAAGTCGCCGGGCATCGGTTACGTCGCGGGGCACCTGCCCGACTCTCTCGCTGGCGAAGAGGGGCGCGCGCTGCGGCGCGCTCGAGCGAACAGCGCGCGCCTGCATGCGCAGACGATTTACGACAAATCGATCACCGCCGAGGAGGCCGAGCACGAGATCCCGACCGTCATGGGCAAGACGCCCGGCGACGCGCTACGTAGCCTTAAACAGCGCCTGCACGAGCTCTCGCAATACGACTACCAGCTCGACTCGACGGCGGCGACCATCGACCCGCGCATGGTGAACGAGCGTACGCGCGCACAGAAAGACGTGAACGTTTCGCGCGCTACCGGGGAGCCACTGGAAGGGCCGCGCCCGACGCCATCGGAGAACATCGTCGGAGCACCCGAGCCCGACACTGACACCGGCGACGGACCATGAGTGGCGCCGCGAAAGCCTACGTCCAGACGCGGGACGGCGATGTCATCGAGGTCCCAAAGGACGAGGTCCGCGCGAAGCTCGAGAGCGGCGATTACCTGCCCGCCACCGCGGCCGACAAGGCAGCAGCCGACAAGCTCGCTGCCAATTCTACCCTCAAAGCCAAGGCGAAAACCTTTGGCGAGTCCGCGGCGGCCGGAGCCATCGATGCCGCTCAGGCCCCGCTCGCGCTCCCGCTGCGCGCGAACGCGGCGCTTTGGGGCGACGAAGACCCGCTCAAAAACATCGGCGGCCGGCAGACCGTCGAGAATCTAGCGACCATTTTCGGGGACGCGCGCGAGAGCGCGACCGGCAAGACGGGCGAGGCCTACGGGCGCGAGTACAGCGAGAACGCGCGGGCGCGCGCCGAGGCGAACCCGGGCACCGCCACGGCCGGCAACGTTGCGGGCTCCATAATCGGCGGCGGCGCGCTTTCCGGAGGAGCCGGGGCAATCGGCGGGACCGCGGCCAAAGCGCTTGGGGGCGGACTTGCGGCGCGCGCGGCGGGGGCATTCGCAGGCGGCGCGCTCGAAGGGGCAGCGTACGGGCAGGCGCAGGCCGGCGAGGAGGCGTATCTCCACAACATCCCGCTCTCTGGCGAAAAGCTCATCGCCGCCATGGGATGGGGCGCGCTCCTCGGCGGAGGCGTATCGCTGGCCACGCACGGCGCTGGCGCGCTGCTCCGGAGCGGGTCACGCGGGGCGACTCCGCTCGATTCGCCGCGACTGCCGGATAACGGGCTAGGCGCTACCGAGGAGGCTGGCATCGGTGCCCCGCTCGACGCCGCCGATGGGCCAGCCGTTGCGGCAGAGACGGAGCCCGGCGCGCTCTCGAGCGCGGTCCGCAACTTCGCCGACGAGCGCACAGCCAAAGCGCTGGGGGCGCGCGGCTCGACGCTCAAGAAACTCGGCCGCACGGCGGATGCCGCCGAGTCGACCATGCGCGACATGGCGCAAACGGTTCGCGGCGTGACGCTCGGCGACGGTACCCCTGTTTTTCGCGCTCTCGATTCCCAGTCCGACCTTGCTGAGCGCGTGGCGCAGGCCAAGCAGGAAACCGGCGCAAAGCTCGGCGCGTTCCGCGAAGAGGCTGACAAGATTTTCGAGGCTCATCCGGAGATTGCGCCGGACGCTCAAGCGATCGCCGAGCGCATCCAGAAGCAAGTGGTGGAGCCGCTCGAGACGCACCCGAGCTCGGTTGCGCGCGCGCAGGCCGGGCCGATTCGGCAAGTCGTGGATGATCTGCAGGCGCTGAGTGCGCCAAAATTCGAAGCGGTACCAACCGGCAGCGGTCGCAAACTAGTGCAGCCGAAGGCCGAGCCGACGGCTGTCTCCGTATCTGACCTGACGAAGCTGAGGCAATCTCTAGACGAGCAGATCTACCAAGCCAAGCGCGGAGTGAACCTCTCGCAGCAGGGGGCGCCGCCGAACCTGAAGGACTTGGAGCAGGCGCGCGGCATCCTCGAGGAATCGATCGAGGCCGCGCAGGACAAGGCCGCGACGTTTTTCGACAAGAAGGCGGCACTTTCCTACAAAGAGCTGAAAACCCAATACCGCCACCTCTCGCTCGCTTCCGACATTGCCGGCGCGGCTGAGCTGCAAAACCTTGGCATGCGCGTAGCGCAGCCGAGCGATTATGGGGCGAGCGCAATTGCAGGCGTGCTTGGTGGCGGCCCGATCGGGGCCCTGGCGGCTGGCATGGTGCACAAGGGCGTCCGCGAGCACTCGAGCGCGGTGCTCGCGGTCCTCGCTGACAAGCTCGCCAACAACCTCGACGGCAAGCTCGAATCCGGACTCGGCGCATTCTTTCGCGAATCGACGGCGCGCGCTTCGGTCGGCCTGGGCCAGGCGGGGAAACTTTCCGGCGCGGTACCTATTCGGCGCATCGCGACCCCAGCCGCCGTCGAGGCGTTCATGGGTCGGTCGAAGGACCTCGCCGCCGCCTACGACAAGCGCGTGGCGGAGATATCGAATGCTAACCGGGACATGGGCGCCGGCGTGCGCGCGCATATGCAAACGGCGATGGGGAGCGCCTACGAGTCGATGCCGCGCCTGACACAGGCAGCGACCGTCACGGCGACGCGCGGCGCGCAGTACTTGCAGACGCAGCTACCGAGCGGGACGAACGCGCCGACCATGTTCCAGCCGACGCGCAAGATTTCCCCGAGCGACCTGCAGATCCGCGAGTTCGCGCAGAAGTGGGCAGCGGTCGCGAACCCACTGAGCGTGGTTGATGACCTGCGCCGCGGGACGGTCACGCACGCGCAGATCGATGCAATCAAAAACGTCTACCCGCAGATGTACGCGGAGATTCAGACCAAGGCGCTCGAAAAGATCCGCGACCTCGACGCCAAGGGTAAGCGCATGCCGTTCAACGACCGGCTGCAACTCGACCTGTTCCTTGACCTGAACGGCGCGGGAGAGCCGACCCTAGCGGGCGATTTCGTAGATCGCGTTACCGCTGTCCAGGTAGCGAAACAGCAACAAGACGCGCAGCAAAAGCCGCACGGATCCGGCGCGGCGCTCGGCAAGATTTCGGCATCCCGCCAAGCGGGTTCGGCGACAGTTCTAGGAGGATGAAAGATGCTCAAGGTTACCAACACTGAATCGTCTGACTCGCAGCGGGTCGCATGGACAACGACGCCAGCTGACTACGATATCGGAGCGAACGACCCAATCAAAGGCGCGCAGCCTGGTCTCGCCATGCCGAGCGAGGGGCGCCCATGTAGACGCATTATGGTATTCGGCGCGGGCGCGCTCGCCTATAACGGCCTGGATGGCGTGCAGGTTACGACGCCTTCGTTACCAGCCGGCACGGTGCTGGACATCCAAGCCATCAAGCTCTTGGCTTCGGGTAGCACCGCAACAAACGTGATGGTGTTTTGGTGATTCATCTGCCTACTCCCGAAGAGGCGCGGCAGATCCGTCCGTATAATGCTCAGCGCTCCATCCGTTCGCGCCGACCGGAGCATCGGCGCGCGATGTACATTGGTGGCGGCGGTGTGCGCATTCCTGGCGGGGCATCGTTCAGCGGCGGAGGTGTCGCTGTTTTCCAGGCATCACAGGACAGCTGGTTTCATCATAACACCCAGTTCTTGGTGACGGGCTCTGCGCCAAACGTGTTCACGCGCCACGACCCTGGCGCAACCATTCAGCTGAACACCGACGAGACGGCGCTCTCGATTGAGGCCGTATCGCATGCGCTCGGCGGCAGCGCGCCGCATGAGGTCGGGATCTGGGTTAACAAAGTATACAACCAGACCGTCATCTTCACGGCCACCGACGTGAAGCAAACGCAGGCCGTCACGCTCCCGGCCGGGCAAAAGCTCGTCGAGATTGTCGAGATGGGCGCCTACGTCACGGGTATCACGAGCAAGTACACGCCGGTGATTCAGGGCACGCCCGTCGCGAGCTTGATCGTGGTCGGTGATTCAATCTCCGTAGGGGAAACCGCCTCCCCGGTGCTGCTCGGTTGGGATCTGCTTTGGCGTCAATCACAGACGCTATACGACAGCGTTCCGATCTTCGGGCAGTCGGGGCAGTTGCTGCACGGGATTGTCACTCCTGCCGGCACGTTTACCGCGACAGTTGCGCACATTATGGCCGGGTGCACGGGATCGAAGTTCCGGGAAGTTTATATCGCTCTAGGCGTGAATGACTTCAACGCATTTGGGACTTCCGGAACTGCCGCTAGCCATGCCACTGAGATGGGTCAGCTTCTGGATGCTATCCACGCCGCAGATCCGACGGTCCGCTGCCTGGTCCAGACGCTGATTCTCTTCCAGAACGTCGCTGAGGGCAGCGAGGGCGTCAATGCCCAAGGGGAGCTACCGAGTCTCTGGCGTTCTTCGATTGCGGCAGTGGTTGCAGCGCGCTCCACATTCTGCGCGCTAGTTGACGGGCGTACACTCGTCACTCCCGGTAACGTCAGTGACCCGCACCCAACGACCGCGGGTCACGCACAATATGCGGTGAACGTCGTGCCGTACTTGCGCCCCTACATCGAGAAGACTGCGCCCGAGGTGTTCACCGGCGGCGCAACGGTGACGAATCCGGTCCCGGATCCGAGAACAATCGCCGGGATTCAAGCGCTATTCGTCCCGGACACGTCCAATGCGGTGGCGGACGGTACCGCAGCTGCGACGGTCGCGAACCTCGACACAGCAACTGGTCATGCCCTGTGGGACGCAACGCAGGCGACAGCCGGACAGCGACCTCTGATCAAAACCGGACAAAGCCCGAACGGAAAGCGCGTTCTGCGGTTCGATGGCATCGACGATCTCATGCGCCCCGCAGGATCGGTGACGCTTGCGCAAACGTGGCACCTTTTCTTCTTCGCCAAGATTCTGACTAAGGTTGTTGGCGCCCAGATCCACGATGGCGTATCCGCGAGCAACACGGCCGCGCTGATCACCCTGAGCACTGCTACGCCGCCGGCATTGCGCGTCAGTGCAGGGGTTAACCTCAACGCAAATAGCGGTTCACAGCCGAACTTCAACACACAGTTCCAGCTGATCGAAGTTTTGTGGAAGGGCGCATCTTCGACCATCACCATGGGTGGAGTAGTCCAAGCGACGGGTGACGCTGGCGCGGCTGCGGCCAACGGCTTCACATGGGGCTGCCGCGGCGATGGGGCCACAGCATTCTGCGCCAACTTTGATTTAGCCGGAGCTGCTTACTTCAACCGCGAACTTACCGGGACCGACCTAGCAAACATGAGAATTTGGAGCGCTTCACTATGAGATTCCGACTATCACTCAGACAAGCCAACGCGCAGACGAAGGCGGCTCGCTGCGACGGCGGATTCATCCGGCTCTACAACGGAACGCGCCCAACTGACGCCGATACGGCCCTCTCCGGAAACACGCTTCTGGCTACCGGTGGGTATAGCAACCCCGCATTCGGCGCGGCGGACAGCACGGGCACCTGCACTTCGAACGCAATCAGTTCCGAGACGAATGCGCCGAACGCGGGAACAGCTACTTTCGCGCGCCTGTTCGAGTCAGACGGAACCACTGTTGTGGCCGACGTGAGCGTGGGGATAGCCGGTTCCGGCGCGGAACTCATCGTTAGCACGCTGACGATCGGCGCGGGCGCGACCGTCGTTTTTCTCACCCAATCCCTGCAGGACCCAGTCGGCAACTGAACTATGGCCAAAGCATCACTCACCAAATTCAAACCGGACGGTTCGCTGATCATTGACGCGACCGTGAACGCGAAGATTGCCGTGCCCGCGAATGTCAACGCGCTCAGCCCGACGCTACAGACCGAGGCTGCAGCGCTTCAGACGAAGCTAGCAACGGCAGTCATTATTTCGTCCTGAAAGGAAACCACAGTGATCGAAACCATCAAGCAAATCGCACAAGACGGCGCGGCGTTACTCGGCGCGGTGTCGCTGCTCAGCACGGCGCTTTCGCACTTGCCGCTGCCCGCTCGCGTCTCCGAGTTCTTCGCGCGCGTCGGTCTCGCCACGGCGAAGTTCAGCGTCAACAAGCGGGAAACGCCGTGAGGCGCAATGCACTCCGCGCCTTGGTACTGGCGGGCTGCCTTGGCGGTCTGGCTCATTGC
>Ga0068856_100001270_pt1 | contig 26570 bp, 18 predicted proteins | sample KBSCornC62_FD_66595 | JGI IMG/M metagenome (GOLD analysis project Ga0068856, IMG submission 66595) | Corn rhizosphere microbial communities from Kellogg Biological Station, Michigan, USA - KBS Corn C6-2 | ecosystem: Host-associated > Plants > Roots > Rhizosphere > Soil ... | reverse complement strand
AACGGACGTCTTGCCCGTGCCCATGAAACCGATGAGGGCAAGGTTCGGCGGATGACGATCGCTGTGCATGGCAATGGATTAGCGGAAAATATCGCATGACGCACGCCTCAAATTCACCCACTCGACAGCCCGTGGATTTCAGGTAAGATGGCATTGTGAAATTGCCGCCGCTCATTTTGGCTTCGGCTTCCCCCCGTCGCGCGGAATTGTTGAAACTCCTCGCCGCCGATTTCCGCATCCTGCCCGGTAGCGCCGCCGAAGTCGCGCATGACCATCTCACGCCCCTGGAAGTCTGCCAGCTCAACGCGCATCGCAAAGCCCGCGCGATCGCCAAGAAAATTCCCGACGCCATCGTGATCGCGGCCGATACGCTGGTCTTTCTTGAAAACGAAATCCTCGGCAAGCCGCGCAGTCGTGCCGAAGCCCGGCGGATGCTGGCGCGGTTGCAGGGGCGCACGCATCAAGTGGTGACGGGGGTTTGCCTGATGCATCTGCGCTCGCATCGCGAACGGGTGTTTGCCGAGAGCACGGATGTTTTGTTTCATCCGCTGACCACCAGCCAAATCCGCCACTATTTGCAGCAGATCAATCCGCTAGACAAGGCGGGGGCTTACGCGATTCAGGAACGGGGCGAACTCATCATCGCGGAAATCTCCGGCTCCTTCAGCAACGTCGTGGGGTTGCCCGTGGAAAAACTCCGGGCCGAGTTGAACAGTTGGCTGGCCGGCGCGTGATTGGATTCAAATGGGCTGTTGCATTTGCAACCAGACCAGGGCTTCCGTTTCCGAGCTGAAAACTTCGCCATGCAGCCCGCGGTTTCTGGCCACCGTCAAACCGAAATGCCCCGAGTCAATCTGATCGCCCCGCGCCACCACGGCCACGATGATGGCTGAACTTGCTTCCTTGGCCCAGGCTTCGGCGATTTGGAAGCGTTCCAGCGTTCCGAGAACGCCATAACCGGTCAGTTGGGTGGTGTTGATCAGGAGCCGGGAAATCTGCTGTTCCCGTGCGAAAGCGATGGCTTCGCGAACCATCTCGATGGCTTCGGGCAACGCCACTTTCCCGGCCGGCCGATAGGCGGCGTAATCCTTGACGACTAGAAAGTGTTCGGGCGTGTTCATGGTTCCCGGAGACGACCGTTCGCGAGATTGAGCCACGACGAAAACGCGAAGTCAACGGCAAAGGCCGGAACGGAGCGATTGTGACCTGAATGTCACGAATCAGGGCAAAGAAAAAGAGCCTGACTAAAAAACCTTAAAAGTCAGACTCTTTAACCCAAACCCCTGCATATAATCACTAACGATTAAATAGACCGGGATGCGTGGATTTGGTTCAAATTATTTCAAAAGATCTTTCCCGCGTCAGCCAGCCGTCAATTCCTGCCACAGATACGCGCTCATGCGCTGGCCGTTCTCGAAACAGTCGAGGTTGAACTTTTCGTTCGGCGAATGCGCGTTGTCATCCGGCAGACCGATGCCCAGCAACAGCGTGTCCGCGCCCAAAACTTTCTTGAACTCATTCACGATCGGAATCGAGCCGCCTTCACGCATGAGAATAGGCTTGGTGCCGAACGCTTTTTCCAGCGCGCGCAAGGCCGCCTGCGCCGGCTGGCTTGTCGGGGAAACGAGATACGCTTCCGCACCGTGGCCAGCCTTGATCTCCATCCGCACCGTCGGCGGACAATTTTTCTTGAGCCATGCGCAGACGATTTTGCGGACGTGCGCCGGCTTCTGATTCGGCACAAGGCGGCAGGTGATTTTGGCCCGCGCCCACGCCGGGACAATCGTCTTGCTGCCTTCGCCCTGATAACCGCTCGTGAGGCCGTTGATCTCAAACGTCGGACGGGAACTGCGCTGCTCCGTCGGCGTGAAACCACGTTCGCCGAATAACTGCGACGCGCCGAGCAGTTTCTTCAAGCCGGCGTCCGAAAGCGGATAGCGTTTGATCTGCTCGCGTTCGTATTTCGAGAGCGGCGCGACGCCGTCGTAGAAACCGGGAATCTTGATGCGGCCTTTGTCGTCACGGACTTTGGCGAGCAAGTGCGCGAGCGCCATCGCCGGATTTTCCACCGCGCCGCCAAAGATGCCGGAGTGCAGATCCCGCGCCGGACCGTGCAACGTGATTTCAAACGCGATGATCCCGCGCAGGGCGTAAGTCAGCGCCGGATGTTTCGGCGCGGGCATCCCGGTGTCGGAAACCACAATGGCATCGCACGCCAGTTCGCGGCGGTTTTTTTTCAGGAAGCTGGAAAGATGTTTGCTGCCGACCTCCTCCTCGCCTTCGAGGACGAACGTCAAATCGCAGGGCAGGGGCGTGCCGGTCTTGAGATAAGCCTCGACGGCTTTGAGGTGGGCGAAATTCTGGCCTTTGTTATCCGTGCTGCCGCGCGCAAAGATGTTCCGTCCCGCGATGCGCGGCTCGAACGGCGGCGTGGTCCAGAGTTCGAGCGGCTCCGGCGGCTGCACATCGTAATGGCCATAGACCATGTAGTGCGGCTTCCGGCGGAGCGAGCGTCCCCGCGAACCGTTCTTCGTCTTCGCGATGACGATGGGGTGTCCGGCTGTCGGGCACAGCCGCGCGTCGAGGCCGATGCCTTGGCAATGCGCCACGAGCCATTCGGCGCAGGCGAGGAGATCCTTTTTATGCTGTGGCTGGGCGGAGACGCTGGCAAAGCGCAGGTAATCGCAAAATTCCGCGAGAAAACGTGGCTGGTTTTGTTTCAGGTAGTCAAGAACCGGTTGCATGGCGATTAGGTAACCGTGCGCCACCGCTTTTGCCAAGCATAACCAACGGGTTTTCCATCACCCTAAAGCAGGGCAGGCTGCCGGACCTTCCGCCGGAGCCGCGCTCGCCGCCGGGCGGCCCCGGCACAGCTGGCGAATGAATTTATGGGGGATAAATGACATTTTTGAATATTTGTTTGCGGCGTTCAAAGGTTTTGCCGGCGCAAACTATGTTTGGTTCGGCCAGAATTAATATTACAAAACCCTTTTCAAATATTTGGATGGCGCGACATGAACTTTTAAATTCATTTCCAAAAGTCTTGAAAACATTTCTAAAAGTCATGTGCGGCTTTCTAAATATTAAAAAAGCCCGCCCAAAAGTCAGGTGGACCATTCCAAATATTCAGAAACGGTTTTCAAATATTAAGAAATGCCGGCGAAACCTTTGGAAAACCTTTTTAAATATCAGTGTCCGGCAAATTAATATTAGGAACGACCGGATCAATATTCAAAAACGCCTCCCGATGAGATGTTTTTTAGACATCCCTGTTTAGGTTTTTGACACAGGTTTGGTGTTTTTGAACTTCACAGCAGCAGGGAAACGGGTTCGGCGCTGATTTTGGAGTGCGTGGTGCTGTCCGGTTGGTGCTTCGCAGCGCCGTCAGGCGCGACATCCTTGTAGAATCACAACCCAAAGTAATTTTCAGCCCCGTCGGGGCGACATATTCCGGGCATTGACCGAGGATGCCGCTCCTACGGAGCTTGAATCTATGGTCTGAACGGTTCTACAACGATTTCGCACCTATGGTGCTGAAGTCCTGCGCAGGCACGACTGCGCTTTCCCCCGACGTGACATGTCGCGCCAAACCCAAGGCGGTGACGTGCCACCACAGTCCAAATCATATTATATTCGACAGGTCATACTAGTGACACACAATGCTAACCTTGTCGTTAATGCAGATGCGGAGCAAGTAGTCGTCGCGGAGAATGCTAACGGGGTTTTGAAATACAGCTCTGGCAGCCTAGAGGCCAAAGTGACGAATAAAGCAGTCCGTAGGATTCTTGAAGGCGGTGACGAGGCATTTCTGAAGCGCGAACTGCGATACAACCTAAAGTAAATAGATTTCTTTTGGAAAGTCTGCTGAAAGTTAGCGATGATTGTCCATGTGACGAAAAGGAAAACTATGGCTCATTTATTTCTGGCGGTGACCCTGTTTGCCCTCGGCATCGCGTGTCTGATTCTACGCTTTTTGCCGGTTCGGCTGGCCCTTGCAACCGCACCTGACTTGCGGGTAGTTCCATGATTTATTTTCGCAATTATCACTGGCTACCGGTGCACGGCAACACGCGCTTTGATGCGCTGATCCAGACGGACGATCAGAAGCGGGAGGACGTGTTTTGGATGCTGGATTTTCGCTGCGTGGCGGGCGGCGCGCAACGTGCGTGAGCGGGAGGCGTGAGCTGCGCCGGCGCTTCATGGTTTCATTTGGCCACCGCGCGGTGATAAATCAACCAGTCGTAGCCGTTGAGTTGAAGGTCAGGCAGCAGATTATCCACGGGATGAATCCGCCCGGAGATTTTCACCAGCTCGAAACCTTTGGGGTCCGGCAGTTCAAGCGAACCGGTCACGCCATGGTTGGATAGGTTGATGACGACGAGAAATTCATCCTTCGCATCGCGCCGAAGAAAGCTGACCACGTCGTCCGCTGCGGAATTGTCCACCCAGGTGACATCGTTGTTGGTGAAGGCGGGATATTTTTTGCGGAGCTGGATGAGGTCGCGGTAAATGTCGCGCAGCGGCGGGCGTCCGCCGGGCTGCCAGAAGACAGGCAGTTTTTCGAACAGCGCCGGATCGGCCGATTCGGTGGCATCGCCCACTTCCATGCCGTTGTAAAAGAGCGGCACGCCATCGAGCGTCAGCATGAGCGTTTGCGCGGCGAGTTCGCCGTCAATGCCGTAGCGGGCGGTGGCGCGGGGCAGATTGTGGTGATCGGTGTAGCGCAGGTGCAGCGCGCCCGAGGGAAACTGGGCCTGTGTGTGCTCCCAGGATTGCCGTAAATAATTGGCCGGCTTATCTCCGCTCATCACTTCTTGCAGCGTGAGGAACAGGTTGCCGGAGTAGTCCATGTCAAAGGCCTTGGAGAGCAGCGCCGGCTTCGCGCCGGAGTCGGTGATGATGACCAATCCGGGATTCACCGTTTGCAGTTCAACGCGGGCGGTTTCCCAAAAATCCACCGGCACCGTGAACGCCGTGTCGCAACGGAAGCCGTCCACGCCGTAGTCCCGCAGCCAATACTTCATCATCTCGATCATGTAGCGGCGCAAATCGGGATTTGCGTAATTCAGTTCAACGACATCCGTCCAGGCAGGATTGGGCGGGTGCATCCGTCCGGTGGCGTCCTTGGTGTAAAAATCCGGGTGCGCCATCATCACGCTGTCCCAGGACGTGTGGCCGGCCACGATGTCCATGACGACTTTCATGCCGCGCTGATGGGCTTCGGTCACGAGGCGTTTGAAGTCGTTGGTGGTGCCGTAGTCGGGATTCACGGCATAAAAGTCCCGCACGCAATACGGGCTGCCGAGCGAACCTTTCTTCAACTTTTCGCCGAGGGGATGGATGGGCATGAGCCAGAGGATATTCACGCCGAGATTCTGCAATTCATCCAGTCGCGCGGTGATGCCGTTGAAGTCGCCGGTGGCGGAAAAATCCCGGGGGAAAATTTCGTAGAGCACGCCGCTCCGCAACCAGTCCGGGGCCTTGCGCGGGGCGGCATTGGTGGTCGCCGGCTCAGCGGCGGTGGCGGAGAGGATGGCGAGCCAGCCGGCGAGCAGCGTGGTGAGCAGGAATGGCCCGGGTAGGGAGATGCGTTTCATAACGTTGGAGCGGTGGCTTGGGAATGGCATTCACGCTAGCGCGGTTTGCCTTGCGAAGGCAATGAATTTTCCGGTTTCCGGGCCAGCATGAATATGCGGTGCCTGGGAGGATGAAGGCAGTTCAAGCAACCAGCCACGGCAGAAAAAAGCCGCCCCGGTTGTCCGCCTTTTTACTTTGGCGCGACCAGCCCGGAGCGGCGATGAATATTGTTTTTGAGATTGTCAGCCAGTTCAGCGGACCGGTCGTCGGCGGAAGCATTGGTCGCCGAAATTGTCCTGCACCGTCTGGAGATCGGTCAAGTCCGTGACGCCGTCGTTGTTGAAGTCGAACACGCTGGGCAAGCCCCAATAATCAATGACGCCCTGGATGTCTTGTTCGTTGACTTCCTTGTCGAGGTTGCCGTCGCCGGGGCAGGCGGGTTCGGAATCCAGAATGCCATCCATCACGGCAGTCAATTTGATTAGATTGCGCTGCTCCGTGATGGTGAGCTGGTCCTTCTTCAGCAGGTCAAAGGGAGAGTTATCCAGACCGATGGGATTGATGGTCGTGGGTTTCAAGTCGTAGAACTCGTAGGGGTTCAAATCGGAATCGCAGGAGGCGAGCTGGGATTTGACGAGCTTGTAGCGGTCATTGCGCACCGTCCAAACGGCGGTCGGCTGGATGGTGAGGTTGGTATAAACGTAGGCCCGCACATCGCAGCAGTTGCTATAAACCATGGCCGCGCCGGGACCGAACCATTCGCCGCCGGATTCTTCGCACACCTGCTGGTTGTCGAACAGGATGTCATTGCCGAGCTTGGCCCCGGCGATGGTGAACACTGAGGGCCACGTCTGCGCGAGCGGCGGTTTGCCGCTGCCCAGTTCGGAGTAATTGTAGTTGCGGCTGGAACGCTTGCCGGGATTGGTCAGGTAGCCGAGCGTCGGCACGCAGTCCAGAATGTGCGAGGAAGGCACGACCTTGCGGACATTCAGCCCGGCGATTTCGCCGAACAATTCAAAGAAGTCCACGGCGTTGATCATGGCGGAGACGGTGCGGCCGGGTTTGCGGACCATGGGGCCGGAAATGATGACCGGAGCCTGGACGCCGGTCTGATAGGGCGTGGCTTTCGCGCGCACCGGATTGTAAGGCGAGTTCACGCTTTCGTAATACGTGCCATTGTCGCCGGCGATGATGACCATGGTGTCCGTGGCTTCCGGCGTGTATTGGATTTCTCCCGACTCCAGACGTTGGGCCAGGCCGGCGCCGACGAGCAGGCGGCCGATTTCCTGATCCAAGGCATACAACATCAGATCGCTGATGATCTTGATCTGCGCTTCGTTGGTGTTGCCTTCCGCAATGTTGGTCGGCCATGTGAATCCCGGAGGATACAAGGTCGTCGGCGGTTGTTGGTAGGGTGTGTGGATGGAACTGTAACTGGCCGTGCACATCCACGGTTTGCCGCTGAGGCGTTGCTGCTGGATCCACGCGATGGAATCATCCGTCTGCGCCTGCACCATGTATTTGCGGCTGAGCGTGCGGATGATATTGGTGCCGTCGTTGATGGTCCGGGGCCAGGCGTAATAGCCGTTGTTGTTCGTGAAAACTGGGATGATCGTCGCTTCTGAAATGTTCGTGGCAAAGTCGCCATTGGCATTCAGCGCCGGGATGCCGCCGGCTTGCATACATTCCTGTCCGGTGTAACCCGCGCCGTTGTTGTCATCGCAATAAGCGTTGGTTTGCGCATCTTGAAACCAGCATACGCCTTTCGTCGGTCCGACGGGAAAGCCGCAGGGATACAGCGCCGTGTTTGTCGTCTGATAGCCGAGCGTGGGGTCAATATAGGGCGGTCCGCCGACGAGGCAGCCGTTGTAATAATTCCAGCCGAGCGCGGCGGGCGCGCCGTAGCCCGCGGGGTTGTTGTCCGGCCCGCCGAGATGGTATTTGCCCATCAAAGCGCTGGTGTAGCCCGCATTCGCCAGCACGCGCGGGGTGGTCACTTCGTAAGGCGAGACCTGCGTGGAGGGGAGATTGTAACTCAGGATGGCGGCCCGGACGCCGGTGCGCAGCGGATAACGGCCCGTGAAAAAACACGCGCGCGTCGGGGAACACTCGGGCATCATCCAGGCGTTGTTGAACGAAACGCCCTGCTGCGCAATCTGGTCCAGCACCGGCGTGATCTTGGGGGCTTGTGGATTGAAGGAGTTCAATTGATCAATCCCCACATCGTCCATGATGATGAACAGAATGTTCGGATGTTTGACGCGCTTTGATGTCTGTGCCTGTAAAGGCTCCGCCTGCAATGGCGTCACGGAAGACAGCAGGAGTTGCGCGGCGATCAGGACGGCGGCGGTCAGTCCGGCTTGGTTTGAAACGGTGACTGGTTTCGTGCGTTGGAGGTTTATCATGGTTGGTTTTAAATTGTTTGGCACCGGATGGGTCGGCATTGTTGGGAGCAAGGATCGTTATTAGGGACGCGGATGCAATGGTTAATTTTTATGATGAGACTGTTGCGGTCGTGAGAGATGCCGTCACTCATAATGCAGCCAGCGCCGGGAAAGCTGCATTAAGCGCGGCGTTCCGGCCGGCGATTTGAAAACAGGCCGGAATCCAGGCTTTGCAGTTATTTCACAGAATTATACCGAAAATCGTGAAACAATCTGCCGGCGGGATTGCTAGACTTTTTGAAACATGAGCCCAATTCAATACATCCGGTCTTGTGGTGTGCCGATTATGCTGGCGATGGGAATTCTCGCTGCGCGCGCGGAAATGCCGCCGGTATCGCCATCGGTGAAGCCGCCGGTCATTCCCGCGTTCACTGTCAATCTCGCTGATTTTGGCGGGGCGGGCGACGGCCGGACGCTGAACACGGCGGCCTTTGAAAAGGCGCTGGTGGCCTTGTCGGAAAAAGGTGGTGGCCGGCTGATCGTGCCGCCGGGCATCTGGCTCACCGGCCCGATCAAGCTGCGCAGCCATGTGGATCTGCATCTGGAACGCGGCGCGCTGCTGCAATTCTCCGGCGACTGGCGGCTGTATCCGCTCACGGTCATTGACCTCAAGGGCGAGCAGGAAGTGGACTCGACTTCGCCCATTTCCGGCGAAAACCTGGAGGATGTTTCCATCACCGGTGCCGGCATCATTGACGGCGGCGGCGACGCGTGGCGTCCGCTCAAAAAGGACAAGCTTGCTGACCGCCACTGGAAGGCGCTCGTCAAATCCGGCGGCCTGCTGAATGAAAAGGGTGACACCTGGTATCCCAGCCGCGAAGTGATGACCGGCGACAAAGTCGTGGAGGGATTGCGCAAAGCCAATTCGCTCAAGCCGGCGGATTACGAACCGGCGCACCAGTTCCTCCGCCCGAAAATGATCCGTCTCATCGGCGTCAAACGGCTGTTGCTGGAAGGCGTGACGTTTCAAAATCCACCGAACTGGACGCTGAATCCGGTGCTGTGCGAGGACGTTTCCATTCTCAACGTGCAGGTGCGCAATTCACCCAATGCGCAGAACAGCGACGCGCTGGACCTCGAATCCTGCCGCCGCGCCATCATTCGCGACTGCACCTTTGACGTGGGCGATGACGGCATCTGCCTCAAGTCCGGCAAGGATGCGCCCGGCCGCCGCATCGGCGTGCCGACGGAAGATGTGCTCGTCGAAGGCTGCACGGTCTATCATGCGCACGGCGGTTTCACCATCGGCAGCGAAATGTCCGGCGGCATCCGCAACATTCGCGTGAACAACTGCACGTTCATTGGCACGGATATCGGCCTGCGCTTCAAGAGCACGCGGGGGCGGGGCGGCGTGGTGGAAAATATTTTCATCAGCAATGTCCGCATGGCGGATATTCCCGGCGACGCCATCAATTTCAATTTATTTTACGGCGGCAAATCGCCGCTCGACGAAACGGCGGCGGGCGTGGAAATGAAGTTCCCGCCGGTCACGGACGAGACGCCGCAGTTCCGCGACATCTATATGGAAAACATCCTCTGCCGGGGCGCGAAGAACGCCATCGTGTTGCAAGGCCTGCCGGAAATGCCCTTGCGCAACATCTCGCTGAAGAATGTGGCCATCAGCTCGGACCTCGGCGTGACGGTGGTTGATGCGGAGAAGATCACCTTCGAAAACGTGCGCGTGGAAAACAGCGGCGGCACCGCGTTGAAAACGATCCGGGTGAAGCATTCCAAACTGGATCTCGCGAAATGAAACAGAATGGACGCTTTCGCTGGGTGATTTGCGCCCTGCTTTTTTTCTCGGTCGCGATCAACTACATTGACCGGCTGATCATCGGCATTCTCAAGGGGCCGTTGAGCGAGAAACTCGGCTGGAGCGACAGCGACTATGGCTACATCGCAGCCGCTTTTTCGTTCGCCTACGCGTTCGGCTATTTGATCGGCGGCCGGACGATTGACCGGCTGGGCATCCGACGCGGATTGCCGCTGTTCGTTTTTTGCTGGAGCCTGGCGGCGGCGGCGCATGGGTTGTGCGGCTTGATCGGTGTCGAGACCCGGTTTCGCATGGATTACCCGTGGTTTTCCTGGGGCGAGAAAGGAATGATCTGGCTGACGCTGACGATGCCGATGACGGCGGCGGGTTTTATCCTGGCGCGCATCGCGCTGGGGCTTTCGGAGGGCGGAAATTTCCCGGCCGCCATCAAGACGGTCGCCGAGTGGTTTCCCGTCAAGGAACGGGCCCTGGCGACCGGCTGGTTCAATGCCGGTTCAAACGTGGGCGCCATTCTTTGTCCGGTGGGCGTGCCGTTGATTTTTAAATATCTGGGCTGGGAGGCGACGTTTTACATCACCGGCACCTTCGGGTTTTTATGGCTGATCGCGTGGTGGTTGGTTTATGAATCACCGGACAAACACCAACGGCTTTCGTCCGGCGAGCTGGCCTATATCCGGGCCGGACAGCCAGCCGAGCTGGAGAAAAAGGTGGAGGTGCCGTGGCTCAAGCTGCTGCGCTACCGGGCGGTTTGGGCCTATATCATCGCCAGCATCCTGGCCGCGCCCGCCTGGGGATTTTATCAATTCTTTGTGCCCGACTTTCTGACGAAGCGTTTTCATCTGGAGCTGCAGGCCATTGGTTGGTGGACGGGGATTTTCTTTGCGATCGCCGCTGCGGGCGGTGTCGGGGGCGGCTGGCTGGCGGAAAAACTTCTGGACCGCGGCCACAGTCTGGACCGCGCCCGTAAAATCTCCCTGCTGATTTGCGCGCTCGCGGTGGTGCCGGTGTTTTTCGCGCCCTTTGCCGGTCAGATCTGGCTGGCGGTTTTGATCATGGGCATCGCGGGGGCCGCACATCAAGGCTGGTCGTCAAATCTCTACAGCGTGGTTTCCGACACGATGCCGAAGGAAACGATCGGCTCGGTGATCGGGCTGGGCGGTTTTGTCTGCTATTTCACCGGTGGCTTTGTGAACGGTCTCACCGGGCTGATTCTGGAAAAGACGGGAACCTATGTCTCAGTTTTCGCGTGGTTCTCGGGGATGTATGTCATCTCGTTGATCGCGGTTCAATTGCTCGTGCCTAAAATTCAGCCGGAGGACCGCCGCCCGTGAACAATCCCGCTTCAATTTCACCCGCAGCCACGTTGTCGCACCCTGTCGCCGACCCGACCATCGGCGCTTACCCGTGGATCGCTGATGCTGGCGACGGGACATTTCGGAATCCAGTTCTCTATGCGGACTATTCCGATCCCGACGTGATCCGGGTCGGCGATGATTTTTATCTCACAGCCTCCAGTTTCAATTGCACGCCCGGCCTGCCGATTCTGCATTCCAAAGATTTGGTGAACTGGACGCTGCTCAATCACGCCGTAAAATATCTGCCGCATCCGCGCTATGCCGAGGTGCAGCCCGGCTGCGGCGTCTGGGCGCCGTCGCTGCGATTTCACGCCGGCAAATACTGGATCTTTTTCCCGATGCCGGACGAGGGCATCTACGTCACGACGGCGGAACATCCCGCCGGTCAATGGTCGGAACCGCACCTGTTGCAGGCGGGCAGGGGATTGATTGATCCGTGTCCGCTCTGGGACGACGACGGTCAGGCGTATCTGGTCCACGCTTACGCCGGGTCTCGCGCCGGTATTAAACACCAACTGCGCGTCCGCCCGATGACGCCCGATGGCTCCCGATTGCTGGGCGAAGGGCAGATCGTTTTTTACGAGCCGAAAAAGCATCCGACGCTCGAGGGGCCGAAATTTCTGAAACACAACGGCTGGTATTACCTTCTCGCGCCGGCCGGAGGTGTGGCGACGGGTTGGCAACTGGCGCTGCGTTCGCGAAATGTTTACGGCCCCTACGAAGCCAAAATTGTTCTCGCGCAAGGCCGCACCCACATCAACGGCCCGCATCAAGGCGCGCTGGTGGACACGCCCGACGACGGCTGGTGGTTCCTGCATTTTCAGGATGTTGGAGTTTACGGGCGCATCACGCATCTGCAACCGGTCCACTGGCAGGACGGCTGGCCGATCATGGGGCAGGAGGGCGAACCCGTGTTGCGCCACGCCAAGCCGCACATCGGCGGCGAAACAAAAATTCGCGTGCCGGCGACGAGCGATGAATTCAACTCGGCCAAACTGGGGTTGCAATGGCAGTGGCACGCGAACCATCAGGACGATTGGCTTTCACTCACCGCCCGTCAGGACTGGCTGCGGCTCCATTCCCAACCGGTCCCCAATGGGGATCTCGGCAAGGTGCCGAATCTTCTACTCCAAAAATTTCCCGCCCGCGCGTTTCAAGTAGAGACGGAATTGGAAACCTTTCACACGGCTTTCGGCGAGGAAGCCGGACTGGCGGTGATGGGCGCGGAATATGCCGCGCTCGTGGTGCGACACACCCAGCAGGGTAACCAGATCATTTTTAAAACGTGCGCCGGGGAGCAAATCGTTCAAGCCACCGCGCCGATGCGGTTGCGCTTCCGCGTGGAAGTGGCCGACGGCGGCCGGTGCCGGTTCGGTTTTGACGATGCGGCGGGCAACGCGGTCTGGCTGCCGGAATTTTTCCAAGCGCGCGCCGGCGTCTGGATCGGCGCCAAGCTCGGCATCTTTAGTAATCGTCCCGCAACGGAATCCGGCGGACATACGGATTTCAATTTTTTCCGTTTCCTGCCGGCGAATTCGGTTTACAAATGAGCCTGCATCCCATGCGCGCCAAAGCACCCAGAGTCCTGCTGGTTTTGGGCTGGTATGATTACCGGCTCCATCGGGGCATCGAAAAATACGCGCAGGAACATGGCTGGCGTTTGTCCGAGGATCTGGCGCGCGAAAAAGTCATCCCGTGGGGCTGGGATGGCGACGGCATCCTCGCGTGGCTCGGCGCGGGCGATGATCTGGCGGACTTTGTCTTGCAGGCGAAAAAGCCGACGGTGGATTTCAGTTTCCGCCGCTCGCAGTTGAAGTTTACCCGCGTGCTGGAGGACACCACGGGCGCGGGGCAACTGGTGGCGGATCATTTTCTCTCGCGCGGTTTTCGGAATTTCGTTTTTTACAGCGACGCGGAGAACTGGGTCTATAACGAACGCGGCCATGCGTTCATGAAATCATTGAAAGATGCCGGGCGCGAAGCGGATTGGTTGCGCTGGCATAAATCCCCGGCGCATCGCGTGGATCGCAAGGCCTGGAAACGCAAGCGCGAATGGCTCGCCGCCGAATTGAAACGCGTGGCGAAACCGGTAGGGGTTTTTGCCGCGAGCGACGGGCTGGCGCTGGAAGTGCTCGAGACGTGCGAGGCGGCGGGGATTGCGGTGCCGGAAGAAGTAGCCATCGTCGGCGCCGGAAATTCACTGCTGGCTGTGGACGCGATGCACACGCCGGTTTCCAGCGTGGACACGAATCTGGAAGTTCTGGGCTATCGCGGCGCGGAGGAGCTGGACCGGCTGATGCGCCGCAAGATTTCCCCGGCCATTCCCATTCGCGTGCCGCCGGCGCGACTGGTGGTGCGCAAGAGCAGCGATCTCGTGGCGGTGAATCATCCGGGCGTCGCCCGCGCGCTGCGCTTCATGTGGGAGCATTGCCACGAGCCCATCGGCGTGGACGATCTCGCGTCGGTGGCTGCGATGTCCCGGCGCAGTTTTCATGAGGCGTTTGTGAATCATCTCGGCCGCCCGCCCGGGGCGGAACTCCAACATATCCGACTGGAACTGGCCAAGCGTCTGCTCGTGGAGTCCGATGACAAAATTGAGACCATCGCGGAAAAGAGCGGTTACCAGAGCAGCAACAGCCTGTGGGTGGCGTTCCGCCAGGCGACGGGTATGACGCCGAAAAAATTTCAGATGGACGCAAAGAAGACGTCGCTGGCATCCACGAAGCTGACGAGTTGACCCGGATTTCACCGTTGGTTTTTCATCGCAGAAACTTCAATGTTTTATGCCGAAGCCGGAGAGGTGCCGGGCCATCCGGGCTGATACTGTTTTGATATAGCCAGATGAAAACGCCCAAGCATTCCCGCACATTTTCCTGCCGTTGTTCGGCCTTCACGCTCATCGAATTGCTGGTGGTAATTGCGATCATCGCCATTCTGGCGGCCATGTTGTTGCCGGCGTTGAGCAAGGCCAAGATCAAGGCCCAAGGCATGCACTGTTTGAACAACTTGAAGCAACAACAACTGGCCTGGTTGATGTATGCGGGCGATGCGCAGGACAAGGTGCCGGCGAATCCCTCGAGCGACAGCAGCAATGGCACGGATGTCGGAGAACCGACCAACCCGGGAAAATGGCCGGCGTGGGTGGCGGGCCGGTTGGGCTCCAGCACTCCGGACAACACCAACACGGACAAAATGATTGGCGCAACCTATCAAAGTTACGGGTCCATCGGCAGCTATACGCGGAGCGCAGCTTTGTATCATTGCATGGGAGACAAAAGCACGGACCTCGCATCCGGATTGCCCAGGGTTCGCTCCATTACCATGAACTGCTATGTCGGTCCGGTCGGAAATCCCGCCAGCATTAGCGGTAAAATCGCCGCGCAAACCACCTATGAAAAATATCTGAAGACCGCGGATTTCAGGAAACTGCCGCCCACCGATGCCTTTGTATTTGTCGATGAGCGGGCTGACAGCATTAATGACGGATTGTTTTGGATAGATGCCAGCGCCTGGGCAAGCTCGGCGTCCGCCTCCAACGGCAAGTATCGGGATTTACCGGCATTTTATCACAACAACGCCAGCGCTTTTTCTTTCGCGGATGGACATGCCGAAATTCATAAATGGCGTGATGGAAATTTTCTTTCCGTTGCCAGCGGTGTGGCCGGCGCCATTCCGGGCAGTCAGGACGTCTGGTGGCTGGTAGCACATGCAACAACGAAGTAACGGCTGGAGTTGCCTTGGGAAAAACAAGCCAGCTGTCGCATCAACTCTGGCAGGATGGTGGCTGACGGTGGCGATCTTGTTGCCGGACCGCCGCCAGAAAACAATTGCCTGGCAGATCGTTTTCCACGGGGGACTTTTTATTGGACAGTAAGCGCTTTTGTTGTTAGCCATCCGGTTCGTCTCCTCATCCAGAACTCCGACACGCAACCGCGACACAACAATTTTGCAAGTATGGAAACTTCTTTTGGAAATCGCAGCGTGCGAATGACTGTCATCCTCAACGCGCTGCTGGCCGCGATCATGTTGCTGGTGGTGCCGTCCGCGCAGGCCGAACTGCTGTTCTACGACGGATTCGATTACCCGGTGGGCGAGCAACTGGGGGAATCCTCTTCCAGCACCGTTTGGGGCAACGACAAGGATCAATTCACCATCGTCAGCGGGAGTCTCTATTACCCCGGGCTTGAAGCCTCAACCGGCAATCGGGTGAACGCCAATGCCATCACGCCCAATCTGGATTCCGTCCGCACCCTGGACGCTTCCTGGCCGAAGCAATCCAGCGGCACGTTATATGTCTCATTCATCCTGCGCCTGCATAGTTTTGCAGAAATCGGCGGCACCGGCGAGGGCACGTCGCTGATCGCAATCAGCGACAAGTTCAACAACACTGAACTGCTGGGAATCAATCTCCTGAACGACGGGAAAATGCGGTTGGGGGTGGTCAAATATCCGTCCCGCAGCACCCCGGTCAGTTCGTCGGCTTTCTTCACTTCAGGAACGGGCGCCAATCTATCCGTGGACGGTTCCACAACCTATCTGATCGTCGCCAAATATGAGTGGGTCGAGGGCGCGACCAACGACGTGGTGACGCTTTGGGTGAACCCGACCACGCTGGGAGACGATGAGGATTCCGGCAACAAAGTTTCCACCAGCGCCGGCGAGGACGGCACGGGCAGCGCCAGCCGGTTGACGCTGTGTCGCGGCGCCAATGTGAACCTGGATGAATTCCGCATCGGTCAAACCTGGGCGGAGGTGACGCCGACCCCCGAATCGCCGCGACATTGGCGGGTGATGGCGGGAGTGCTGGCCTGCGGCCTGATCGCCGCGAGTTTCTGGATCACCCAACTGCGCCGCAAAGTCCGGGAGCGCTCGGCCGCTTTGGCCGCGCAGATTCAGGCCCGCCAGAAAGTCGAGCAGCAGCGGCTCATGGAACAGGAGCGCGCCCGCATCGCCCACGATCTGCACGATGAATTGGGCGCGGACATCACCGAGATCGGCATGTTGGCGACGCGCGTGCAGGGCGCCGGCGGGGACGGCGAGGAATGGCGGCGCTGTCTGGAACAGATGGCGGACAAAACCCGGCAGATGGTGGCGAAGCTGGAGGAAATCGTCTGGGCCATGGATCCGCAACACGATTCATTGGGCGCGTTGGTGAGTTATTTTTCATTTTTCGCGGACCGTTTTCTCGGCCTGGCCAACATCAAGCTGGTCATTGATACCTCTGAGGACGCGGCGAGTCTGGCCGTGGACGCGCGGGTGCGGCATCAACTGTTTCTCGTGTTCAAGGAAGCGCTGGCCAACGTGGTCAAACACGCCCGGGCGAGTGAAGTTCGCCTCGTGGTGCGCGTCGAGAAACGGGTGCTGCAGGTGGTGGTGGCGGATAACGGCTGCGGTTTGCGGGAGCCGGATCCCGCCTCCGGGGCGCATGAGGGCATTGCCAACATGCGGCGGCGGATGGAAAAGCTGGGCGGCCAGTTTGAAATTGCCGGCGGGACCAATCAGGGAACCACGGTGAAGTTTTCGGTGCCATTGGATTCATGACGCGCATCGCCATAGTCGAGGACAACAAGGTCATCCGCGAAAGCCTCGCGGCGTATGTCCAGCGGGATCCCGAGCTGCGCTGCGTCTGCGCCTGTGGCAGCGCGGAGGAGGCGCTCAAGCTGCTGCCCGGGCAGCAGCCCGACGTGGTGCTGATGGATATTCAACTGCCCAACCAATCCGGCATTGAATGCACCGCCCAGCTCAAGCAACTGCTCCCGGAAGTCCGGATCATCATGGTCACGGTCTATGGCAATCCCGATTTGATCTTCAAGGCGCTGCGGGCCGGGGCGTGCGGTTATTTGCTGAAGCGCTGCACGCCCGAAGAACTCATCACCGCCGTGCGCGAGGTGCAGCAGGGCGGCGCTCCCATGTCGCGCGAGATCGCCCGGCAGGTCATCTCGTATTTTCAGGGCCTGTCCAAGCCGCCGGACAATCCCGCGTCCGAGGTGGAGAATCTTTCCCCGCGCGAACGTGAGATTCTGGATTTGCTCACCCAGGGATTTTCCGACAAGGAAATCGCGGATCGTATCGGCGTGAAACATGGCACCGTGCGCTGGCATTTGCAGCATGTCTATGAAAAGCTCCACGTCCGTTCGCGCACGGAGGCGGCCTTGAAATTTCGCGAAGCGCAATCGGAATAAGGCCGGGAGGCGTCATCTGGCGTTGGCATCCAGTGCGTCGCATGACGGGGGTGGGCGGGGCGGCCCCTGCACATTTGTCCAGCTAGGCGGCTGAGTCAGGATGAGGTTTAATTCTCTTCATTAAACCCCGTTACTGAATCGAAGCGTGAACACTGACCAATTTTCCACAGCTTGCATTGCCTCCATTGCTAGAACAGATGCCGGCCACGCTGCGCTCTCTCAGCCCGGGCTGAAACCAAAGGAATGTTTTCAACGTGGCCTGCGTCGTATCCAGCTTGGGTTCCGGACGCTGGCTTGGCTGCTGCTGTCGGTCCTCTTGTTGTCGAACACGCAGGCCGCGTTGTTATTCTATGAGGGGTTCAACTACCCGAACGGGGAACAATTGGGCGAATCGGTCGTCACCAGTCCGCCTTGGGAGAATGACAAGGACCAGTTCACCATCGCCTCGGGTAATCTTGATTACACCCGCCTCCCGGCTGCCGCTGGCAATCACCTCAACGTGGTCGCCACCAGTTTGAGCTTGGATTCCGTCCGCACCACACCGGGCGCCTGGGCGGCACAATCCAGTGGCACCTTGTATGTGTCGTTCCTCCTCAAAATCGTGGGCGCGGAAGGAATTGAATCCACGGGCGACGGCACCCCGGTGCTGACCATCAGCAAAACCTCGAACAACACGGAATTGTTGGGAATCAACCTGCTGAACAATGGCGGCGTCAAACTCGGAGTTCTCAAGTATCCGTCCAACAGTGCTCACGTCAGTTCCGCGTTTTTTTCATCCGGCCCCGGGGCAAATCTTCCGGCGGATGGATCGGCGACCTGCTTGATTGTCGCCAAATATGAGTGGGTGGAAGGCGCGACGAATGACGTCGTCAGCGTCTGGCTGAACCCGGATGGCTTGGGTGTCAGCGAGGATCCGGCCAACAAGGTTTTCACCAGTGCCGGCGCCGATGGCACCCAGGCTGCCGGCCGGCTGACACTTTGCCGCGGTCCCCATTTGAACATTGACGAGATCCGCCTCGGGCAAAACTGGGCGGAGGTGACAACCGCCGCCGCCCGCAAGTCTGCGGAGGCCGATACGCGTCGTTTTGGAAAAGAAACGCATTCAGACGCGCCCGACCCTTTTGACACGGCAACCAGTGAAGCAAAACACGGTCAGACAGAAATGCCAACCAACTGAGAAACAAACCATGAATACGCCTCAACCCTCCCAAACTCGCCCTCCCAAACTCGCCGTCAGCAAGGCCTGTCTTGTCCTGCTTCGATGCCTGCTACTCGTTGCCTGTTTCGCCGGTTGGCAGCAGGCCCGTGCCACCTTGTTTTTTACGGACCAGTTCAATTATCCGGACAATGTTAATCTGGGCGCCACCACCGGGCCTTGGAACACGACGACCGCTGGCACCGGGGATAACTCCACTCAACTCAAAGTCACCACGGCTTCGGCCCAGACCTCGCCCAGCGGCTATTTCACAGCCGCTTACAATGGGGTAGTGGTGGCGCCCGTCGGCAGCAACAAGAAAAACGCCGCGTTGTTCAACGGCGCGACCGGGGTCCCGGCCGTGGCCGGCAATGTCGTTTATGCCTCCTTCCTGCTGAATGTCCGAACCTTGCCCTCGGCCAATATGCGGGTTGCTTACATGCATAATGGTTCTTCCAGCTCAGGGACAATGGAAGTGATTGTCAGCAGCACGGGGCAGGTCGGAATCCAGAAGAAAGGAAATGCCAGCTCACTCGTCTTCGCAAGCGGGACGCCGGTGGCCACGCCGGGCACGCACTTGATTGTCATGCGCTACACCTTCATCACCGGAAGTTCCAATGATGAACTGGCATTATGGGTTGACCCATCCAACTATGGCGCTGCTTCGGCGCCGGCAGGTTATACCACCGCCAACACCAGCGCTGTCAGTGACATGGCCAATACATTTACCACGATTGTCATTGATTCGCCCGGTCTGGCCGCCGGACCGGTGTTTTGGATTGATGAAGTGCGCGTCGCCGATACCTGGGCGGACGTGACGCCCAGTTCTGGATCCTGCGATACCGCCGCCGTTACGGCTAACCCGTCCAATGTCGCAGTCGCGGCTGGAGCCACGGCCAATTTCACTATCACCGCGACCGGCACCAGCCCCACCTATCAATGGGAATACAGCACCGACAGCGGCGCCAATTGGTCTCCGGTTTCCGGTGGCACCGGGGCCACCACCGTCAGCTACACCACTGCTCCCACAGATGTGAGCCAGAACAATTACCAATATCACTGCGTGGCAAGCGTGGCCTGCGATTCCTCCACCGCAACCTCTGCCGCTGCCACCCTGATGGTGAGTTGCAACACCGCCGGTGTTTCTGCGAATCCTGTGGATGCATCCGTCAATGCCGGGCAAACCGCCACCTTCACCATCACCGCCACCGGCAGCAGCCCGACCTATCAATGGGAATACAGCCCGGACAGCGGCGCAAACTGGTATCCGGTTTCCGGCGGCACGGGTGCCACCGCTGCCAGCTACACGACCGCCACCCTGACCACGGGACAAAACGGCTATCTCTACCACTGCGTCGTGAATGTGGGCTGCGATGTGTCCACGGCCACCTCTTCCCCGGCGACCCTGACGGTCAGTTGCTCCGCCGCCGGCATCACGAGCAATCCGGCCAGCAGCACGGCCGCCGTCGGCTCCACCGCTAATTTTGCGGTGACCGCCACCGGCAGCAGCCCGACGTATCAATGGGAATACAGCCCGGACAACGGCGCGAATTGGTATCCGGTTTCCAGCGGCACCGGCGGCACCACCGCCAGCTACACCACCGCCGCCCTCACCACCGGCGAAAACGGTTATCAATATCACTGTGTGGTGAACGTGGCTTGCGATTCCTCCACTGCTACCTCCTCCGCCGCCACTTTGACCGTTTTAGATCCCACGGTGATTTCGTTTCGCAGCGCCACCTCCGGCAACTGGCAGGACACTTCCACCTGGGAAATGTCCGTCAACAACGGCGCTTCCTGGTCGCCTGCCGGAATCATTCCTGCAGCAGCCAATTGCACCAACATCCTCATCTCTGCCGGCACCTCCGTTTCCAATCTCCTCTCTCGCACCGTGGATCAAGTGGTGGTGGCGGCCGGCGGCACGCTCGTCGTCAGCGGCACCCTGACGGTGGCGGCTGGTTCGGCTTTGGATCTGGACGTGCAGGGCACACTGGTTGTTGTCGGGGGCAGTTCCGCCCTGACACTCCAGTCGGGCGTGGCCATGGAGGTCAAATCCGGCGGTGTCTTTGCGCATGACGGCACCAGCGGCACCTGCGTGAATTTTTCGGGGGCAACCATCACCGTCAAATCGGGCGGCACGTTCCAGCTCCGCCGCGCGGGCGGGACCGTTCCGATTGTGACGTGGAATCCCGGTTCGACCTGTGAAATTGCCTACAGCACCGCGAGCAGCACCCGGCCGAACAACGCTGGCATGGTCCAGACCTTTGAGAATTTCACCTGGAACAACCCGCTGCAAAGCGCCGGCGTTGACCTGGCGGGATCGCTCACCAACATCAACGGCAACTTCCTGCTGGCGGCCGCCAACGGGTTTGAAGTCAAGTGGAGCGGCGACGCCAACTTCGGCGGCAATCTCACCATCAATGATGGCAGCTTGAACATCTCCGGCAATTCCACGCCGCGCGCCTGGACCTTGAAGGGCGACCTGACGATTGGGGCCAGCGGGACCTTCAACCTTTCCGCAACCGCCAGCGCCCAGAGCGTGCTCACCCTCAACGGCTCCGGCGCGCAAAACTACACCTGCAACGGCAATAATACCGCGACCAAGTTGAGTTGGATTGTCAACAGCGGTTCCACGCTTAACCTGAACAGCGATCTGGCGCTCTCCATCGGCGGACGCACCTTGACGGCGGACGGCACCGTGAACCTGAACGGTCACACGCTCATCGCTGATTTGCTGGCCGGAGCGGGCACGGTGCGCAATCAAGGCGGCGGCAGCGGCCTGCTGGTCCTTGGTGCTGGCAACGGCGTGAACACGCTTGGCACCGCTCCGTCGCTTGTGAATGGCGCCAGTGGCTCGCTTGGTTTGGGCAAGAGTGGCAGCGGCACACTGACCATCACGGACTCGCAAACTTTCAGCGGCGGGCTGGTCGTTTCCAACGGCACGGTGCTCGTAAACAACGCCTCTGGCAGCGGCACCGGCAACGGTGCGGTGTCCGTGGTGGGTGGCACACTTGGCGGCACCGGCATCATCGCCGGCGCAGTGACCATTGGAAGTGCGGGCAACCTTGCTCCGGGCGCGTCCATTGACGACCTGACCATTAATGGCGTCCTCACGCTCAACGGCAACTTCACTTCTGAAGTGAACACGGGCAGCAGCCCGAACACCGATCAAGTCCTCGGCACCAGCGCTGTCAATTACGGTGGCACGCTGACCATCAACAATCTGGGCGCCGCGCTGACCACGGCGGACACGTTCCAAATCTTTCCCGCAGGCACCCGCTCCGGCACGTTCACGCTCGCTCCGGCGACGCCGGACAACAATGCCGGGCTCGCGTGGGATACGAGCACATTAACCACCGACGGCACCTTGCGGATTGTCACGGGCGTGGTGGCATCGCCGAACCTGGGTGTGTCTCAGTCCGGCAGCACGTTGACGTTCTCGTGGTCGGAGGCGGGCTTCAAGCTCCAATCGCAAACGAACAGCCTCACCACCGGTCTCGGCAATACGTGGTTGGATTATCCCGGCGGCGCCACCAGCCCGGTGAATGTGAACATTGACCCCGCGAATCCCACCGTGTTCTTCCGGTTGTCACAATGAGATATGGCGGAAAACCAAAAGTTTGGGTTAGAGAAATGGGTTGGGGTGATCGCGAGGGTGTCGGCAACGGCACCCTCGCACTTCAACGCATCACCGGTGTAACCGGGAAACTCAACTTGTCAGAATTAAATATGATTTTCAAAAAACGTCAGTTTGATCAGGCCGGCCAGTTGCGCCAGACTCGAACAATCCCAATCACCGCCCATCCACTGGTTCGCCCTCATTTATTCACTGTGAAAAACTTTTTACCCGCCGCGCTTCTGACCGCCACGGTCAGCTGGCTGGCCTTGTTCTCCGCTTCGGCGGAACCCGTCACGACTGAGCGCATACGCCAATTGCCGGCAACGGAGCAGGCGGCCTGGAAAACGTATTGGGAACGTTCCCAGACCAACGCCCTCGCCGACGCTGCCGCCCTGCAGGCCGAGATCGCCGCGAACAAAATGACCAACGCCCTCCGCGCTCCGAGCGGCGGCGATTTCAAATTAAAGGTTCCCGTCGGGGATGCTTGGTATGCCAGTGACGACGCCCGGCAACTCGCCAATGCGATCCTCTCTTATCAAACGCCCTCGGGTGGCTGGTCCAAGCACATTGGTTTCAGCCGGGGAAAGCGCCGGCCGGGAATGCAGTTCACTTCCCAGAACGAGCCGGGCCAGAAGCCGCATTACGTGGCGACATTCGACAACGGTTCGACCACTTCGGAAATGGAGTTTCTCGCCAGCGCGTGGCTGGTCACGAAGCGCGCGGATTGCCAGGCCGGCTTCCTCAAGGGGCTGGACTTCATTTTCGCCGCGCAATATCCGAACGGCGGCTGGCCCCAGGTGTATCCGCTCGAAGGCGGTTATCACGACGACATTACTTTCAACGACGGGGCCATGACGCACATTCTGGAATTGCTCCAGGGCATCACACTCAATCGGCTGGAATATGCTTTTGTGGACGAGCCCCGGCGTCGTCAGGCTGCGGCGGCGCTGGCGAAAGGCATCCAGTGTGTGCTGCAGACGCAAATTCTCCAAAACGGCTCGAAGACCGTCTGGTGCGGACAACACGATGCCCTCACGCTCGTGCCCGCCCCGGCGCGCAAGATGGAGCCGGCCACCTTGAGCGGCTTGGAAAGCTCGGGGATCCTCAAATTTCTAATGACCATCACCAATCCTTCGCCCGAAGTCGTGACACGCATTGAAGCCGGTTTGAAATGGCTGGATAGCGCCAGGATCACCGGCGCGATGAAGACGAATGAAAAAGGCCGGTCGTTTTTTGAACCGAGCGCAACGGGCACCGAAGTCCGCTGGGCGCGTTTCTATGATTTGACCAACAGCCGGCCGGTCTTTCCCGGCCGCGATGGCATCCTCTACGAAACTTTTGCCGCGATGGCCGCCAACAACAAGCTGGGCTACGACTATTACACCACTTTGCCGGGCAGCGTGGTGAGCAATGCCCAAAAGAAATGGCGCAAAATGCAGGCCGCAAAGTAGCAGGGGCAGCCGAATGTATGACACGTGGAAAACTGGAATTCAACATGTCGGTCATCCTCCATGATGTTCAGAACCGCCATCGCCGGCCACGATGCGCCACGTGAATTTTCATCATGAACTTTCAGCCAACCCATGTTTTCAGGCCAACCCAACCGAACCCAATAAATCATGAGAATTTTGATTGTATCAAAACAAGCCAGGCGCGCGTTCACCCTCATTGAGTTGCTCGTGGTCATCGCGATCATCGCCATTCTCGCGGCGATGCTGCTGCCGGCCTTGTCGGCGGCCAAGGAGAAGGCCAAACGGATCAATTGCCTGAGCAATATGAAACAGCTCGGGGTGGCGGCTTTTGTGGCGGCGGGAGACAATCAGGACACTTTTCCGACGGGCAGTGTCGCCAGTCACGGCACCGGCAAAACCGATGACAATCACGCCGGCCGGATTTTGTGGGACATCCCCAATGGCATGGCCAACGCCCTGTTGGAATCTGGCGCCCGCCGCGAGCTGTTTTACTGTCCAGGCGGGTTTGCGTCCAAGGAAAAGACCGATCTGGACTGGTGGTGGTATTACAATGCCAGTGCGCCTTATACCGCCAACAATGACGGGGATTACAAGACCCTTTCGGTGTTCGTGATGCTGGCTCGCAATGATCCCGCCCACGCCAGCAACCCGACGGCACCCAGCAACTCCGCCCGGCCGCGAAAACTGGTGAAGAAGGTCACCGATTCGTTCAATGATATTGGCCTGGGCGTGTCGGATGTGGAAATCGTCAGCGACGTCATTGTTTCTTCTACGACGGCCAGGACCGGCCCGTGGTTCGTAACCACCGGCACGGCGGCCAATATCCCACATCTGCGGAATGGCCAATATGGTTCCGGTCACATGGCGGGAAAGGAGCCGGCCGGCGCGAATGTTCTCTTTCTCGACAACCACGCCGAGTTCCGCTCCCTCAAGAAAATTCCCACCTGGACGGTTGATTCCAACGGATGGATTTTGTGGTATTGAACCAATCAAATTGAAATCATGAACGCCCGCATTCTCCCGCTCCCAAGATGGATTTTTGTCCGCAGGATTTTCGTCTGGCAACGACCCATTCGCGCCTTGCTTCGCTGATTTTACTTTAAACACATAGCCACATACCTAGATAGCCAATGAACCTGGACACACTGAAAATCCATCGGCTCGTCCGTGACAATCCCTTCAAGGGGTGGCTGGCGCCATTGACTGCCGGATTGTTGTTCCTGCCCTCGCTCACGCCGGCGCAGCGGATCAATCTGAACTTTACCGCCGGCGCTGATTACACCGGAAGTTCGGAAACAAGTCCCGCGACCCCGGGCGGTGGAGCAGGGACATGGAACAATATTTCCCTGACGGCAGCGAATACGGATGTCGCCGTGGTTTACGCCGATGGTAGCCCCGGACCCACTCTGGCAATGGACACCGGGCGCAGCGGTAACTGGACTTCGACCATAACAATCCAGACAGCCGATTACACTGGGAGTGGCGCGGTTTACAACGTGGCCAACTTATACGAGTCGGGACTGATCAACGGCAACAATGCCACCTTGGCCTATCGTCTTCGAGGCCTGGCGCCCGGCACGTATGCAGTTTACCTGGTTCCCATGTATCGCGGCTACAACGCGGCGGGCTCCAATTATGATGCGGGCATCCACCTAGTCATTGGGACGGGAAATGACACCGATGCAAGGGATGCAGGCGACTACACGTTGGTGACGACCGATGCCAGTCCCGAGCAATATATTGACACCAGCCTGACGTCGTGGGTTGCGGCGACCGACGGTTCCACGCCCTACAATTACGTTTCCGCGAACGTGAAGATTGATGGCACCAACCGCTGGCTTACCTTCTTGTTTGAAGACGCGAGCAGCGGGCCGGATCGGCCGGGGCCGGCGGCGATTCAGATTGAACCGACCGCCAGCGCGCCAAGTTCCGCCCCTGTGATCATGCAGGCAATTCTCAGCCAGCAGGGCTTGATCCTGCGCGGTTCCAATGGGCCGGCCAGCAGCGCCTACCGAGTGCTGGCCAGCACCAATCTGACGCTGGCAATATCCAGTTGGCCCAGCATCGCGACCAACGCGTTCGACGTGGTGGGCCATTTCGATTCCACCAACCCCGTCAATCCGGGATTGGACCGGCAATATTTCCGTTTGCTGGTCGGTGGCGCGCTCCCGCCGCCGCCCACCAAGCCCAACATTACCAATCAGCCGCAAAGCCTGACCGTGGCCGTCGGCGCAACCGCAAATTTCCTCGTCGGCGCGAGCGGCACGGCCCCGCTGGATTATTTCTGGTCGCTCAATACCAACACTCCCGTCGGCAACGACAGCAGCAGCCTTACTTTGCTCAACGTCCAGCTTGGTGACGCCGGCAATTATCGGGTGGTCGTCTCGAACAGTGTTGGCGTGGTCACGAGCAGCGTGGCAGCTCTCACCGTGCTCATTCCGCCGGCCATCACGGCGGACCCGACCAATCTGACCGTCGCTGCCGGCGGCAGCGCGACGTTCAATGTCACTGCGAATGGCTCCGCGCCGCTGCGCTATCAATGGTATGCCGGCGCGGACACGCCGCTGGCTGGCAAGACCAACGCCACGCTCACGCTGAATTCGGTCAATGCCGCCGATGCCGGGACTTATTTCGTCGTCGTCTCCAACTTCGTCGGGCAGGCGGCGAGTGCGGCGGCCACATTGACGGTGTTGGGCCCGCCGGTCATTGAAACCCAACCGCAAAATCTGTCCGTTGTGATCAGCAACATTGCCACCTTCACCGTGGCGGCGGCCGGCCCGATGCCGTTGGCTTACCAATGGTTTTTTGACACCAACACGCCGGTGGGGATAAACAGCAACAAGCTCGCTTTGTTGAACGTTCAGACCACCAATGCCGGCACTTACTCGGTCATCATCACCAATAATTACGGCGCCGTGACCAGCACGTTTGCCACGCTCACAGTCAACACCT
>Ga0068856_100001259_pt1 | contig 26642 bp, 28 predicted proteins | sample KBSCornC62_FD_66595 | JGI IMG/M metagenome (GOLD analysis project Ga0068856, IMG submission 66595) | Corn rhizosphere microbial communities from Kellogg Biological Station, Michigan, USA - KBS Corn C6-2 | ecosystem: Host-associated > Plants > Roots > Rhizosphere > Soil ... | reverse complement strand
GAAGGAGCGAATGACCCCGAGGGCGACACCGGACACCGAGAACTCGTGGTGTCCCGCGAAATAGGTACGGGTATTATCCATGTGGACTATTACGACCCATGTCCGGTCGGCTCACTGACCTACAACGCATACGCTGGTCCGTTCGGCCAGGAGCTTGAGCCGGTAGACGAAGCGGAGGCTGCGACTAAGGAAGAGCAGCTGCATGTCGAGGAAGAAGATGCTGAAGACTGGGATGGCGGGACCGAGTGGCTTCTGGAGGTCATCGCTGAGCGTGCGGCCGAACAGGGCGAGACCGTAGATGATGCACTCGCCGACCTGGAAGTAGCCGAGGGAGTGCTACTCGGGAGTGTACGCAAAGGCGGCACTGGCGGCCGGGGCATTCCACTTATATTGCAAGAAGGCCTGGAAGAGGGCGGTACTGTTGCGCATTCTATAGAACGGTTTGGCCCAGACAACCGCGGCACGCACTTACACCTTATATTCCCACCAGACCGGCCGGTGTAGTAGGCTACTTAAGCTCTTCGAATTTGGAAGCCATTGTCGGGTTATTGCGGGTCAGGCTTTTGACACTTAACTCGTCGGTTTTCCCACTTGCGAGGCGCAAATTCCGTTCTGAACCAAGCAGGAACTCTTTGGTCTTTTCCAGTTTTTTGATTGCGTCGTCAATAGATTTAATAGCACCGTCGAATTTAGTGTGTGCGGCGGCATAGTTGTCTTCCAGGTACTTGGCCACGTCTTTAACCGTGTCTTCGAACCTGGTAATGTCAAGCTCCTGATCCCTCACTAGCGCCAGTTCCGCCTTGTATTGGAGCGAGCTGAAAGCGGCGTTACGCAGCACAGTAATAATGGGCACAAAGAACTGCGGACGCACAACGTACATTTTGGCGTACTCGTGTGACACGTCCGTGATACCCGTGTATAACTCGCTGTCTGCTTCGAGCATGCTCACCAGCACTGCGTATTCACACTTTTTCTCCACGCGGTCCTTGTCCAGTTCTTTAAAGAAGTCTTTGTTTTTGTGTTTGGTGGCAGTTTCGTCCGCCTCGTTTTTCATCTCAAACATTATGGAGATGATTTCGACGCCACTGTCGTCAACCTCGCGGTAGATGTAGTCGCCTTTACTGCCGCTGCTCGCATCGTTGTCTTTGCCAAAGGCGGCGCTTCTGAATGCGCCAGTCGACCGCAGTTGCTCAAAGGCGGTCTCGCAGTGCTGTTCCAAGGTTTCCCCGAGCATTTTGGTGGAAAGTTTTGTCTTCATGTCTTTGTACAGCGCAACCGCACTGTTGGCGGTTTTCAGATCACCTTCAAGCGTGCTTATGCGCTCTTCGTAGCCTTCTTTAAGCGAATCGACCGCTTCCGACACCGCCAACCGCTTCTCGATCTCGGATTTTTCCAGCTTGTTACTTAGGTTGTCCCGCTCTTTTTCAATCTTATCGACCGCTTCTGTTAGGGCAAGTTTTTTTTCGACTTCGTAGGTCTGAAGTCTGGCTCGCAGGTCGGCGAGCTCTGCATCTTTAAGCGAACCGAGCTCAGAAAGCGCCAGCTCCTTTTCGGATTTTAGAGCCGCAACTTCCGCGTCCTTTTTGGCCAGGTCATCTTTGCTGGCGCTCCTGGCTTGTTCCTGGGCGAGTTTGACTGCGCTTTCCTTTTCGGCGCGTAACAGCGTTTCGCGCTTGCGAAGTTCGTCTTCGAATTCGTGGTTGCGTACCTGCCGTACAATGTCGGCAAAGCCAGCCTCGTCTATCTTGAACGCCTTTTTACAGTTTGGGCATATAATTTCATGCATGGGCACACCTCGCTCTTAGACTACCTATGATATATCCGGGCCTGGCCGTGTTGCAAATATTGCCTACATTTAACAAATTTGGTGTAATAATCTTACTGTTATGACTCAATTGTTCGAGCCCATGTACCCAAGCGATCCGGTTCCGGAGGCATGGGGAAATATCTACGCAACGCCTGAGCCCTCGTATGACGGTCCGTATCCATCTGAAGCACTTGTTATAGCACCGCAACCCGGGCAGTATGTAGTACCGGATGTTCAGGACCGTAGTGTTAGTGCTGCTGAGCGGGTTGCCGCTGCCCAGGAAGTACTCGCCCAGGCTATTCCTGGAGTTGAAACATCACTGCTCTCTGACAAGGGTGTGTATGGTATCGTCCTGCACGACGGGGAGCGCGCGTACAAGGTGTTCTGTAAGCAGCCACTTGTGTATTCGATGGTTGAGAACGAGGCTGCTGCGATGGCGGTAATGGGCCGTGAGGGAGTGGCCCCGCGTCTGGTTGCACTCGTTGACGCAGCCTGGGAATACCGGAGGGATCCGGATCCGGAAAGCACAAGTGTACGCTTACCACAGCCTTTGTTTGGGGGCCATGAGCATATTCCACGAGTACCCAGCGAGAACCCGGTGCCGATTATAGTCTCCGAGTTGATACAGGATGCACAGCCAATAGGGCAGGCGAGTCTGCCGCCAGAGTTTATTGTTCAGCAGTTTGATACTGTTCTGGATGCGTTTATGGAGCATTGTCTGCGCCGACCTGAGGACTGCGATGTTGTTTACGACCCGCATAACAACCGATTGGTCATGATGGATTTTGGCTGGGTATACGACATTATGGACTACAATCCTCATGCTCGGGCACATTATGCCGAACTGACCGACCAGGAATACTCACTGGCGTTTACCGTAGGGACTCTACTCCGTGGATTCAGACCAAAGGATCCAAGTGCGTCGTTGGGGCTCGCGCAGGCCGCAGAGCTCTTACGGTCGCAAGGTATGGATGGTGTGCATGCCATACTAACAAGCCCTCGAGAACCGGGGAACGGCTAGGCCGTCGTCCGGTCTTCGATTACTTTTGCCAGGGTTGGAATGACTTGTGCTTTCGGTAGCTTTAGTAATTCATGTGGGTCCACCACTGCCTTACTGGTACGATTACCGCCGCCCATTACGACTTTCGGCTGGCTCATGACCGCTTTGTCTATGTAGATTGGATACCCGTCGATACCAATTGCTGTTACGCCACCGATTTCCATGCCCGTAAGCTGCTTGGTGGTTTCGCCGTCGGCGAATGAAGCTCGTTTTACATCCAGCAGCTGGCAGACCTTTTTGTTTACGTCGAGTCGCGTGGAGGCCAGAACTACACAAACGGCGTACCTGGTTGGTTCGACCTTTCTGGATGTAACCAGAATGGTGTTGGCGCCTTGCTCTGGCGTAAATCCGTACTTTTCGTTGAACGCGGCAGTATCCGCAAAATCCGGGTCACACGCCAGTTCCTGCACGCTCAAATTGTAATCTGCCACAGCTTTTGCTACTTTTTCGTCCAGTATTGATGCCATATGGTTCCTATTCGTCGGCTGTTCTTTTGCTGGTGCGTTGAGCGTGCGTTTTAACCAGCCATCTTGTGACGAAGGTAGCCGCGTATACACTAACCAGGGTCATTGCCATAGCGCCAACGATGTCCTGGCCATGGTGTACGCCACCGATAACCCTTGCGGCGCCAATGGCGAGGGCTATCAAAAACAGGGCTATACCCGCGGGTTTGTTATACCTAAAAACAATAAAAGCCACGAGTGAGCTCAACGCCGTGTGATCAGAGGGGAATCCGTTGTCGTTCGAGCCTTTAAAATATGGCGTTACGCCGTCACGGATAAACGGCCGTGGATCACTATGCAGCGCGGCGCCTACCTTGATGAGTATTAGCGCAAAGACTGCGCTAATGAAACTGAAGAGCAGCAGCTCTTTCAGCTGGCGCCTTTGATAATAAACTAAACCCAGATACGCAATAACCGGCAGAATAATGACGTACTGGGCGACGATAATTACAAGTTCATGCATGCTGGATAGTGTACCATGGCTGCTGGAAGTATATCTAACATTGACATATATGTCTAACTTAGATATACTGTAGGCATGAAGAAATTTAACCAACTGCCACAGGTCGCCTTTAGTATCCTGCTGGCGCTCAGTCTGAAGCAGCGCCATGGGTATGAGATTATCAAACAGGTCATCGAAGATAGTGGTGGAAAGATAAAGCTTAGCCCAGGTGCGCTATACACGAGTATCCGGCAGCTCCATGAACAGGGCATGATTGAAGAAGTCGAACGTGCCGATGATACCCGACGGCGCTACTACCGCCTGACCGATCGGGGCCGCAGCACATTGCGTGCCGAACTGGACTATTACGAAGCCACAATTGCGCTGGCCAGGCAGCGGCAGGTGCTGGAGGCGGGGTTAAGCAATGCATAAACAACCCCGCATATACGAGTCGCTGCTTAGACTGTATCCGGCCGCTTACCGCGAGCAGTACGGTGGGCAGATGGTACAGACGCTCCAGGACATGTTGGATGACGCGGCCTCTCGGCGACAGCGGACGGGCGTCTGGCTGAGAGTTGCTATGGACGTACCTATAAGCGTTGCACGCGCGCAATTAAGTTATACAGGAGACAGTATGCGTACCGAAACACCATTATATATGAAGCAGGCGGGACTCGCGGTGGCGGGACTGATTGCTCCATTCTTCCTGATAGTAATCATCAATGGCCTGGATAGAAGCATGTACGGACGGGAACTGAACGACACCTGGCTGTGGAGCAAGCCGGCGCTCATGACATGGGCGTTGGTGTTGCCAGGGCTTGCGATGCTGTTTGCGACTGTAAGCTATGCCAGGTTTGCGTCTGCAAAGAGTGATGTGCATTGGCTAAGGCGGGCATTAAATGTCCGGCTGTCGTGGCCTGTTGTTTTGCCGGGTATTGTTGCACTCGGTATTCTGTTGCTGGTTGCCCTTCATGATAGCGCACATTGCCTTGTGGGCAACCCGGTGCGCATTGCCCACAATCCACACCAAACGCTCCAGTGTGTCAGCCGTGGCTTTCTGGGCGGTGAATAACTAAAAGTGGGGGTGTTACCGGCTAACTCGCGCCAGGCTAGCTAGCGGTTGAGCGGCCGTAAAGGCTGGAGCCGGATCGCTGAATAATGGAGTCAGTGGACGCGAAACACGAGTCTGCTACACTGGCAAAGGCATGAAAATCCTGTTTCTTAACACATGGCATGGAACACTGCGTGATGCACTGTTGGAATTTATTAAGGCGCACGTGGCTGACACGGATATCTTTTGCTTCCAGGAGGCCAGTGAGCCGGTTCAGAATCTATGCGCTGATGTACTGAAAGGCTTCCATGTGCTGCTCGCAAACAGCTACGAGCATGAGCATGGTCGGTATAACCAGGCGATCTACGTTAGAAAGGACATCGACATTGTGGCGTCCGATGTGCTGTTCGTCGGCGAACCCAACACAGGGCTTGCGGCGTATGTACAGTTGCAGCGTGGACTGGAACAGGTGCATCTCTGCAATGTGCATGGTACTTCACGCCCGATCGACAAGCGCGACACGCCAGGCCGATATCGGTTCACGCGGGGCGTGGTGGAATACTTGCAGGATAAAAAAGGAGCGAAGATTATCGGCGGTGATATTAATGTGTTTCCCGAGAACAAATGCCTGCAGGTGTTTGAAACGAATGGCTACAGGGACCTGATACGTGGCTACGGCGTTACCAATACCAGAAACCACTATGTGTGGGACCGGTATCCGCAAAACCCGCGGCAGTACTATTCTGACTACGCATTTGTGAGCAGTGACGTGCGCGTTAACAGCTTTACTGTGCCCGATGTCGAAGTTTCGGATCACCTCCCACTGCTGCTTGATTTTTCTGTGTAGGGCACTGTACTCGCACAGTCTGCCTGCTTAGTGCGGGCTTGAAATATCCGGCCGGGAGCGATATAAGGTAACGGTGATGCATACTGCTGGTCACGGTCAATTAATTACGCGGGCACTGGTTGTCCTGAACGAGCATAGTTCAAATGTGGCGCGTATGCGCCGGCAGATCGCTGAGTTGCAGCTACCAGTAGAAGTGATCAGGACAGAGCGGGATATGACACGCACGCAAGAGGCACTGTATGCTACTGCTCGTGAAGGAGATGCAATATTATGCGCCGGCGGCGATGGTACTACAAACCATATTGCCGGCATGTTGCTGAGCCCGGAGGGGCAAGCTCGCAAGTTGCATCTGCTGCCTTTTGTGCCGCTTAGGGGTGGTAATGCGAACGATATCGCTATGATGATCAACGGCCGCAAGTCGGCGGCACAGATTCTGCAGAGTGGTAAACGAGTTGACCTGTACCCACTGGAGGTGCGTGTCGGTGGTCGCAATGCGTACACTCGTTTTGCATTGGGCTATTTCAGCATTGGGGGAACCGCGGAAGTCAGCCTTCGCTACGAAGCGCTCAAGCAGTCGGCAACACCGCTCAAACGTGCCACAGGTGTGCAACTTGCAAAGGAGGTTATTGCCACGTGGGTGGCGTTGAGTAGGAACGAGCCTTTTGAGCTGCTACTCGAGGGTGGCGAGCCCGAGAACGTAACAAGCTATCTGCTTGCACGTGGCGATCGCCTCGCAAAGCTTGGCCGCCCGCATGCCCGCCTACATGAGATTGGATACGAAACCATAACCACGTATCCGACTGGCCTGAACGGCACGCTTGTGACCCTGATGCGGTTGCAGCGGAGCAGGCTGCCGGGCGCAAGAGATGCAACCGAAAGATTCACGGTCCGCTCGAAAGACAAGTCGCCTTTGCCCATGCAGTTTGACGGCGAGTATGCGCAGATTGCTTCGGGTAGCAATTTTACGGTAAGCGTGTCCCGGACGGCGTACCGAACCATTTCGACCAGGCTCTAGCCTTTTGTCTACTGTGGTATGGCACGAACCTGCGCGGCGAATCCACGTATGCTTTTAGCCGCAAACCAGCCGCTGCCGGCCAGTACTACGACCGCGAGTAAATACAGCACTGTGTGGGCCAGACCCTGAACCAAATGTGCGCCCACAAAGAAAATGAGCGAACTAATATGCAGGAACATTGTTCGTTTACTGTCTTGGGTGACACGAGCTGCGGTGCCTCGGTGTTCGATGATGACATTCAATACGGTAACCGTGAGGTGATATGCAAAGATCAACACAAGAAAAATAATAGGTACGATTCGGTAGTGGTAACTGGCAATAAGCAACGCCAGTGCCACGAGTTTGTCGCACGTTGCATCAAGCATGGCTCCGAAACGGCTCGTGTGTGTCCGGCGGGCTAGCGGCCCGTCGAGTATGTCGCATATTCTGCCGACAATAACCAGTGCGAGACCGGCGCTGGTGTTTAGGCGATACGCGCCGGCAAAGCTTAGTAGTGCACCCGTCAGCGTCACTGCATTTGCAGGTGTAAGGAGATCGCGTGCGAGCGAATCGGAGCGTGCTGTTCCCATTCATTTCATAATGACCCCTCTGGTAGGGATTGTCGAGCGCATTTGGGGCAGCAGTGTTAAACAAAGGTGCTGTGCAACGTGGCAAAGACTGGGCGATCGAAACGGCTACGAATATGGTGGCCGGGGCTGTTCTTCTGGCAATGCACAGTGTGCGTGTTGCGGTGTTCGCGGCGCGCATCAAGCACGCGCGAAGTACTACCGCGCCTTTTGGTACCGGTCTCGCTGGAATTTATACGCACGACTACTACGGCAAAAGGAGGTAAGGAGCCTGTCCAAATCTAATATCTGGAAACAAGCCCCACGCGTTCGAGTGAGAGCCGGGTCGAGGGTGTAAAATGTAAATGGAGGCAGACTTTGATAAGAGTGGGCACCAGTTTTACAGATGGTTCAGAGCGGGCAACGTCCGTTTCTGCCAGTTTTGTATATGCGGTCATTGCGGCCGCTGCGTTGGCATTTGTGGGTATTATGTTTCGGGCTGCGGCACTTATCCACAGGTTTGACCCGCAGATCAATTCGCGGCTGTACCTTGTCACGCACCTGCTGACGCTCCTGTGCGAAGTGGTGCTGTGGTACATACTGGCGCGCTCGGCGGTCCGGTTCAAGTCGTACGCAGTGAGTGTGATCGAAAGCAAAGACGGGCGGGCGCTCAACTACATCGCTAATGCCGTAGCACTTGGACTGCTGTATGCGATGCTATTTGGTATGGCGTCGACGGTCAAGACCATCTTTTGGCAAAGTCCGGACCTGACACTTATAACCTCGATTACGAACCTTTTGCCGCTGCTAGTTCTGCTTATCTCAAGCGTCTATTTGCTTGTCGGTACGCGTGCGCTGCGTGAGCTGCTCGTGAGCCCGAAGGGCGTATCGCACACTAGGCAGTACGTAGGCCTGCTGCTGGTGTTTGTGGCGATCTATGCGCTCTATTTTTACCACGTTGCCGCTCATCTGCTGGACGATGATGGACTGCACCATTTCGACTTGTCGCCGGGAGTGCTCCTGCTGGTGTACGTGTTGCCGCATACCGTTGCGTGGTTGCTCGGGCTGTTTTCGTGCCTGAACCTGGCTCGCTACGCGCGAAATGTCCGGGGTGCCATATATAAATCGCTGTTTCACGATTTGTATATGGGTGTGACCATTGCGTTTATCGGTATGTACCTGGCACAGGTTTTTTATGTATCAAACCTGAGCTCCAACCAGTTTAGTGCCGGACTCGTTTTCGTGCTTGCCGTAATATTGCTGCTCATACGCGGCTGTCTGCTTATTTACAGCGGCACGAATAAGCTGTATACGCTGGAGCGTTAGCACTAAACGGCGGAGTACTCAGTCTCTACAGCATTTTTTCAAAAAAGTTTTGTACCGGCCGTCGGGCTGTATATCGAAGTTCGCAAATGTCATTTCAGCGGGTGTTACTTTTATGATGGCCAGTTCGTTGGTGTTGCCGGTTTCGAAGATCTGAATCGCCGGTACGGGCCCTTGGCCGAGCGGGGGACTCGAAAGCGCATCAGCTCGTGCCAGATTGCCTGCTCCTGCGTAAAATCTTCCACTCGCTCGGATGCCCCCGTGAGCTGTATGGTTTGCAATTTTGGTTCGTCCGTGAACACTAGCGCAACCGCAGGCTGGCGAATTCACGCGACTTGACACGGGTCATAAAATATACCGGATAAATCGTCATAGGGCGTACCGTCCTTACCGACCATGGCCAGTGTTGCCGCACGGTTAGCTTGCATAAACGCACGTGTGCGTTGGCGGGGGTCAAGTGAGGCGGCCATATGCTCATTATACGTCCAACGGTACCATTGGACGCTCGCCGGGCGTCGCTCTGATTCTGCGGACGTGACGGCAAAGAAGCGATTCCGCCGTTCGGCAACCGTCCGCAAATGGCTCCGCGCAAAGGTGCAGGCCAAGGCTTAGCCTACGTCCCTGGTTTGCTTATACAGAAGTGGGAGATTGATGATACTTATTGTACAGTTGACACTTAGATAGTGCATGCGCTATGCTGCAAGAGTAAATGTAAGTAATACACTAAGGTTGCATCATGGAGAAACAACTAAGTAGCTTCGCAGAAAATTCGTTCGTAAGAGTCGCGGCCGCATGTCCTGAAGTAAGCCTAGCGGATGTACCTACCAACGTTGCCCGAATCGCTGAATTGTATAAAGAAGCCGCCGAGCAGGCAGTGAGTCTAGTGGTCTTTCCGGAGTTGTCACTTACCGGTTATACGTTGGGTGACCTGGTGCAGCAGACATCGCTGCTCAACCAGGCGGAGCGCGGACTACGGTTGCTCGCAGAACTTACGGGTGAACAAACGGCTGCGATGGTGGTTGGCGTGCCGCTTCGGGTGGCGAACGGGCTGTACAACTGTGCGGCGGTGCTTGCGGATGGAGTGGTAAAAGGGGTTGTCCCAAAGTCGAATCTGCCGACCTATAACGAATTTTACGAAGACAGATGGTATCAGGTATGGAACCAGGAAAACACAACAATCGAGCTTGGCGACCGGATGGCGCCGTTTGGTACCGATCTGCTTTTTGAAATTGGCGGTGTTGCCTGCGGTGTGGAGATTTGTGAGGACCTGTGGGTGCCGCGGCCGCCGAGCGAGCGACTGGCCGAGGCAGGGGCTTTCATTATTGCAAATCCGTCGGCCTCACCGGAGCAGGTTGGCAAGGCACAGTACAGACGTGACCTAGTGCGTTTGCAGTCGGGCAAGCTGATTTGCGGGTATGTGTACGCTGGCTGCGATGTCAGTGAATCTACATCCGAGGTCGTCATGGGCGGCCACCAGCTCATCGCAGCAAATGGACGTCTGCAGTGCGAAAGCCTGCCGTTCAGTGGGCGGCGGTTGATGGTGACAGATATCGACGTTGACCATATTGCGTTCGATCGCCGCAAGCAGCACATGGTAACCGGCTCGCAAATGACGCACATCAAAACAGAAGTAACCGGCCAGCAGCACGAGACACTTTTGATTCCAGAGCGCAATCCGTTTCTTCCTGGCGAGGCCGCAACCGATCGTACAGAGCGGCTGCAAATGGCGCTGAGTATTCAGGCGCACGGGTTGGCCATGCGCATGAAGGCGAGCCGGCAGGAAAAAGTCGTGCTGGGTCTAAGTGGTGGTCTTGACTCCACGCTGGCCGCACTGGTCGCCTGCGAAGCGGCCGCACTGCTTGGGAAGGCACCATCTGAAATGATTCATACGCTAACTATGCCAGGCCTTGCCAGTAGTGAACTGACACAGGACAATGCTCAGGCGTTGGCGGCCGCGCTCGGCGTGCCGAATACGGTAATACCAATCACCAAACTGGCAAAGGTGGAGTTGGCGGCACTCGGCCATAATGGCACCGACCAGGACATTACCTACGAAAATGTGCAGGCCAGGGCACGTACCAGCCTGTTGTTTAACTATGCAAACCAGAATCACGCGATGGTGCTCGGTACGGGCGATCTGAGTGAAATTGCGCTCGGCTGGTGTACGTACAATGCCGACCAGCAAAGCCACTACAACGTGAACGCCTCGATTCCGAAGACGCTGGTTCGGCATTTGGTGGCGCACCTTGCCGAGCAGGCGCAGTATGCCAATGCAAAAGCAACCCTGGAGTCAATTTTGGACACGCCGATTTCGCCGGAACTGACGAGCGTCGGTAGCGAGGGAATTTCGCAAACTACCGAAGACATTATAGGTCCGTACGAACTCCATGATTTCTTCTTGTACCATCTGGTGCGCTGGGGCGACAGCCCCGCAAAGATCGCTCAGCTGGCCGGCCGCGCATTTGAAGAAACGTACACCGCAAAAGACATTAACCATTGGCTTGGCGTGTTCCTGAAACGTTTCGCACAGAACCAGTTCAAGCGCGAAACAATGCCCAACGGGCCGAAGGTTGGCAGTGTTTCCTTGAGCCCCCGTGGCGACTGGCGCATGCCCCCGGACTTGTACAACGCGGCTCTCTGGGGTGTGGCGTCATAAATAAGGTATACTAGCAGCGTATGAGCGATATTTACGAGCCCCCGATCGTTACGGTAGATAGCGTAATTTTCCAGCTGGTGCGAAACGAGTTGTGTGTCCTGCTGTTGCAGCGGGCAGCGGAACCGTTCAAGGGCGAGTGGGCATTGCCGGGTGGCTACAACGCCGCAGGTGAAACAACACATGAGGCGATGGCGCGGATTTTGGCTACCAAGACGGGGCTTACTGTTGCCGAGTTGCCGTTGGTGGAGCAGCTGTATACGTTTGACACAGTTGCCCGCGACCCGCGCGGACACGCGGTGAGCGTTTCGTATATGGGTCTTGGCAAGAACATTGAACTTCACGCTTCGAATACCGTGCAGAATCCCCGGTTTTTTCCGTTGAATGCACTGCCGCAGCTGGCGTATGATCATAAAGACATTGTTAATTATGCTCACGAACGTTTAAGCTCCAAGGTAATGTATACCAATGCGGTGTTTGCGCTCTTGCCTCAGTTCTTTACGCTGTCGCAGCTGCAGTCTGCGTACGAGGCAATTCTTGGCCGCCAGCTCGACAAACGAAATTTCCGGAAGAAGTTCTTGTCGCTTGAGCTCGTTGAACCCTCGGACCAGTATCACCAGGAAGGGGCGCATCGCCCGGCTCAGCTGTACAGTTTTAGGCAGCAGAAGCTCCAGATACTTTCGCGCAGTTTTGAGTAAACAGCCGCCTTTAAGGTAGCGAAACTAAGAAAATCCCAACATAGTGTTGACACTACACTAACAAAGGACTATCATTAGACCTACTACAAAGTGTATAAAGTACAATAACCAACGATTGGAGCACATTATGAACGGATTGGCACTAGGAATCATTGATGCTCAACGAGGGTTTATGGCCGCCTCGGAAGGCGTACGTCTTGGCGTGGGAGGATTTGGCGAGCTGCCTGTACCAGACGGAGAACATATCGTGCCTGCTGTAAACTTGCTGTTGGCAGCCGCGGCAACCCGGGGACTGTTCACGTTCACAACTCAGGATTGGCACCCGGTGAGCACAGCGCATTTTAGCGAAACTCCTGACTTTACGGCAACCTGGCCAGTACACTGCATTGGCAATACTGCTGGGGCTGAGCTGCACCCGCAGCTCGTAGTCCCTGGGTCTACCGAAGCGTTTCGAAAAGGCATGGAAGTTCTGACAAAGGGTGAGGACGATCTAAGCTACAGTGGTTACTATAGCGTGAACGCCCAGGGCAAAAGTCTTGGTGAGCGATTGCGGGAGGGTGGAGCCGCCGAGGTGGTGTTGGGTGGGCTGGCCTTGGATTACTGTGTCGGGAAGACGGCGCTGGATCTGCGCGCCAAGCTGGGACTGGATGTTGCCGTGGCCATAGACGCAACGCGTGGTATTGCGGATGAATCAGTCGCGGCAATGATGCGGCAATTTGCCCAGCATGATATCCAAACCACTACTACGAATGCACTGCTCGCTCAGCTGGGAGCGGCGTAAAGGGGAGCGTTATGATGACAATGGAATATCAGGAAGCGGCAGTGGGCGCTGGGCTACCCGTTTACGGACCGATGGTCGAGAGTGGTCGGTTGAGCGCGGGGCTGGACTATTATAAGCCGACGATGAGCCAGCTGGCATACGAGCAGGAGCCTGGCGCCGAGGTGACGTTTACCTTTCATAACCGGGGTGCGCAGCGGCTTATGGACTATGTTGATCCTAGCGATTTGCAGCACCGCTTCGACCAGCTACAGCGGCGTGGATGGTCACAAGATGAACTGGATTACCTGGGCTCGCTGCGGACGAGCGACGGGCAACCGGTGTTTAAAGAGGGCTACCTGAGCTATCTGCAAACAAGCGAGCTGCCCGCTGTAAAGGTGGCATATGACGAAGTCGCGGATGACCTGGCAATCGAAACGACCGGCGAGTGGGCGCTTGCAACGTTTTGGGAAACGGTGATTATGAGTGAAGTTAACGAAGCGTACTTTGAGAGCTACGTGCAGGCTCATGGTCTAGACCCACTCGCTGTGTACACGGAAGGTGACCGGCGGCTGAGCGAAAAAATTGCCGTCTTGCAGCAACACTCCGACATCAAGTTTGCAGATTTTGGTACGCGCCGACACTTCTCGCTCAGATGGCAAAAGTATGTGGTTGAGCGTCTGGCTGGTGAGTGTCCGGAAAATCTGGTGGGCACGTCCAACGTTGCATTGGCGCATAGTCTGGAGCTAAAACCGGTTGGCACATTTGCGCACGAAATGCCGATGGTGTATGCGGGGCTGGCAGATGCTCGCGGCAAAGACATCCGGGCCTCGCATAACCATTTTCTGCAGGACTGGTACGACACATATGGTGAAGACCTTTCCATCGCACTGACCGATACGTTTAAAACCGAATTTTTCTTTTCCGACTTCACGCCCGAACAGGCGATTGCCTGGCGCGGAGTCCGGCAGGATTCCGGTGACCCGTTTGTGTTCGGTGAGCGCCTGATTCGCTTTTACGAAGACCTGGGTATAGACCCGGGAACCAAAACGGTGGTGTTTAGCGATGGACTCGACATGGACGCAATTGTTGCGCTGCACGAACATTTTAGCGGGCGGATTAAAGTACTGTTCGGGTGGGGAACTAATCTGACCAACGACCTTGGTGTAAAACCGCTGAATGTCGTCATGAAGGCAACGCATGTGCGCGATGCTAAGAGTGGTGAAAGCGCTGACACGGTGAAGCTAAGTGACGACAATGGTAAGCACACTGGGCCGGCAAAGCTGGTTCATGACTACGAATCGGTGTATTTTGCCCCAGGTAGCGCAGCGGCAATTTAAAAACAACACCGCCAACGGATGCGGTGCTGTTTTGTGACTGAAATGGTTAATCCCAGCCGAAGGCCTGGCTTAAAATCCAGAGCGTGACCGCAATGGAAATAAAAAACAGACCCAGACCAACTGGGCTGCCCCAGCTGAACCAGGAGCCCCACGCGCGCCAGTGTTTCATGCTGTCGGCGTAGTTGTAGTCCTTTTGGTCCTGGACACTTTTGCCTTGGTGCTGCATCAGTTTCCCTTGTTATTTAATGAGCGTCTGTCACGTGTGGGGACTCGACTATGTCCCGGCCCGCGCAGACGTACTCATTCATCAGTGGCTGTATTGTCCGTCCATGTCGTTCGCCGAATGAGCAGCGCATGGTTGCAGTAGGACGACCACGTTGCCGCTATTTAAACATGCAGTGTCAGGCATGACAACCGCTCAGCACTGTTAGCAGGAGTGCAATCTGGCGTCAGTAGGGGGCGTGCAGCAGACTTAACCTTGATCACGGCGCAGAACTGTTATATGGTAGTGAACGCACTTCATATTTAGGCGAGTCGCACATTCAGATCACAGGCAAGACAATGCAGAGAAGAGGTTTCAGTCATGCCGCGTTATGACATTGGCACCGTCGGTGCCAGGTTCCACTTCACCTCCAAGATCCCGGCCGATGTGGCCAGGAAACTGGAGGAGGAAGGCGGCGGGTACGCTGCTTTCGACCTGACCCCGGACTGGGGCTACGTGCCGGAGCTTTCGGTGCGCAAACTCCGTCAGGCCGGCGCGTCGGTGCCTACCCACTGGGGAGACAACGATGGTGTCGTGCCCCTGGTGCATGGCCAAGCGTTCTACCTCGGTGACATCGGGCTGGGCGGGGGCGCGGTGTCCATCTCGATGAAGGGGGTGAACCTGCGTACTGGCCTGCCGGAAACGGAAGGCCCGCCCAGTGACGACCCGTCGCAGAACTACTGGGCGCCCGGCGTCTACCTGCCGTGGATCGATGGCTACGTGCCGTCGGACGGTCAGGCAGTGCGCCAGTTCGTGCCGCTGCAGGGCGAAGCCGAAATGGCTGCGGATGTTGCGCGCCACGTCGGCATTAGCGAGCGCGATCCGTTCATCGACGCCCTGCGCATGCGGTTCTTCGCTCCGGTGGAGCCGAAGCAGGCGTCGTCCTACCGGGACTACGGGTACGAAAGCGTCGAGTACGAGAGCTTCGGCGGCGGCCTCGAGGGCGGCCTGGAAGGCACGCTCACACTGCAGTCCATGCCCAGGTCCGCGGCGATCGCCGACGTAGGCATGGGTGCCGGCGCTCGCATGAAGCAGCGTCACGAGCACAACGACCAGGTCAAGGCCAGCGACTTCTGCGACGCTTCGTGGCTCGAGATCGTGTTCCGCCTGGTGTGGGTCAGCGACTGGAACGTGCTCGCGCAGGTGGTCGGGGAATCCGTCGTCAGCGACGAGCGTCTCGCGCAGCTCGCGAAGCAGCAGACTCAGTACGAGACCAGCCTTCGCAGGCAGTTCGGGATCTTCCAGAACGTCGACACCAAGGTCGACACCTTCCCGACTGCTCCATAGCTACATCCCGTAGCTATACCACGTAGTCGCGGCTCGTCTGAAGTGTGAAGTGCACCGCGCCCCGTATGGGTCTCGTTCCGGGAGGAATCAGATACCGCGGGGCGCTTCACTAGATGCTATTTTGTCCGGATATACTCGAAGCGTTTGGAGTGCTGACACGGAGGTAATCGTTCAGTCAGTTCGCCTTACCCCATTGTGGGCATGTAAAGGATTCACTCTGGCTTTTATTGTAATAAAACATCAAAAACTGATGTGCATCGACGTTTTGCAGGGTAATACTTGTGTAAGGCTGTGTATTTTCACCGAGCACTGAACAAATAGCCGATTTGGCCTCGGTTTCTTGCTGGTCTGACAGGAAGTCTCTGCCTGAAATGCTCACGATTAGTACGTGCTGTTTCTTGCTGCCGTATGTGGTTTGATCAGAGAACGAGAAGCTGCTATTCGGAAACCTCTTCTGCAACACAGTTTGAATTTCAATTGCCCCAGGTATCCGCCGCGTCATGTAATTGGTGATTCGCGGTGCTACGAGGGCTCCGAAAGCGTTAAACATGACGGCTATCGCCACAACTATCACCATGATCAGGCTCACGTTTTTCCAGGTTTTGGTTAGCTTAGACCGTTTCATAACCTCATAGTATCAAATGTTAGGCAAGCTCTTGCTAGGCTGTGGAACTAATCTTAACCACCCTGAACGTAAGGGCGGTTCTCTTGGGAGTGATTTCGGCCACGCTTATTCTTTCAAGCAGCACCTTGCTTGGGTCTATGTGTTCGAACAATCGTAGCCCATCTCCAATGAGCACAGACATAACATCTATTTCCAACTCGTCGCACAGACCGGCGTTTAAACACTGCTGGATGGTATTCGCGCCCCCGATTATCTGTACTTTCTTGTCGCCCGCTGCCTGCTTTGCTTGCGCGACAGCACTTTCTACGCCGTCGGTTACGAACGTAAAGCTAAGCCTGCTGTTTCCTTCCGGGTACTTCTCTGGGGGTGTGTGGGTTAGAACGAAAATAGGGGTCTGGAACTCGTAGTCGTCGTTCGCCCACAGAAACGGGTCGGCCATGGCATCGTACACATGTCTGCCCATTACAACCGCGCCGGTGCTTTCCAACATCGCTTTGAACGAAGGCGTGGCGCTGTATTCGGCAAAGTCCGGGTTAACCTTATCTGCATTAATAAAGCCGTCCAAAGACATGCTCATGCCGGTGATTACTTTTGTCATACAGAAAGTATAGCAATTGAAGTCGAATGAAAAGGAGAGAAGGCTTTAATACTGCTGGCGACCGGGCACGTCGTAGAACTCACGCTTGCGCCATTTTTTGTCGCCGCGCTCCCAAATAACGCTGTCTTCGCTAATCTTTTTGAATGCGGTCAGCACACTGCCTCTGATTGAGGGGCTGCCACCGTTGGTTACCATGGTGAAATTTCTGCCGAATAGCTTGTTGATTTCGTAGTAGGCGTTGTTTTGGGAGAGCTCGCCTCGCTCCTGGACTGTCGTGAGCATCCACTGTGCCACATCGCTTGCGGTGGTTTTGCCGGAGTCGTTGTTGTTTTCGGGCATTATTTAAGCATACACTGTTTGCGAGTGGACCATAAACTGTGCCGCCCGCGAGCCGCTGCATTCTGTATGATGGTATGATTATTCCCATGCATGATGTAGTTGAAAATGAGTGGCTGGTCCCAGCTAACCCGGCTGTATATGATCATGCGGCTGCTTTTGCTGTGCACGATGTTATTACATGGGGGCTCAAAACCAATAACAAAGCGGGCGACATAGTATACCTGTATACGTCGGTGCCCGGTAGTCGAATTGCATATAAATGTGTCGTAGAAAAAGCCGGTGTCCGGCCGAACGAGCGAATCGGTGATGAATTCTGGGTAGAGCCATTTGCCTATGACGCATCAAGAAAATACATAAATATTAGACTGCTCACAAGATTCGCAGATGACGACAGGCTAACACTTCGATATCTGGTGGATAATAAACTGATGAAGGCCGCGCCACAGGGCCCACGGCACCTGGACCGAAAGCTGAGCGCTTTCCTGGGTAGTATCTAGAGGGTGCTTACGGAACCGCAATTATATTTGCGATGGCATTTTGATACACTGTTGCCAGGAAATACATTGGAGATATCGGATGCCAAATGGCGAGCTACAAGTCGGTGGCGGGGCAGCAGGTATGGCACCGCGCGCCCTGCCCAACGAGTGGCAGGACATAGCGAATGAGCGAGGTCCGCTTGAACCATATCGGCCCGAGGATATCGCTAAATTCACCATGGGTTCGTTTCGTACGAGCCAGGGAGACTTCGGCACTCAGTACGCAGCAGTTAACTACGTTCTAGCCACACATGGCGATCGCATAACTTACGATGCCATAGCGGTCGGCATGGGGCTTGCGCTCGTATGGGCAAGAAAATTTGCGGACCAGGGTGCGTCGCATAGTGAAGGCAAGGGTAAGGACGCCGTATCCGAGATTGATAGAACAGAAGGCTGGTGGCGGTCAGGTCTGGCTAATCGGCAGGGGCTGATCGAACAGCTCCCAGGAACGGTAGAAAAGATTTTAGAAGGCACCTTGCGACGCGATCGAATGTATCTGATAGACGGGGAAGGCCGGAAGCGCATGGGTGTTGTGGAAGACGGTCATGTACGACCATCTTCCAAGTATTTGAGCAATATTGCATATTACGGGCTCAGCGCGCATTCAACAGGCATGGAAGAGTATGACCAGATGTGGCGTGATGTTACGGCAGCGCTCTATGAGCACAAAGATGATCCGATGCAGTTTATTACGATAAAGGGGATTGAAGACACTACAGTCGGCAATACGGCTCAGGACATTGTCGCCGCCTATCTTAGTCATTACCCAGATGAGCTGGAAAGCATTCCGGAGGAGTGGCGGCCAGCTGCAGGCCCGGAGGGTTAAATATTTTTAAGACGCTCTTACAAACCGCGGTACTTCCTCGGAGGTTGTGTGTAATTATTGCGGCAGGGTCCAGTCGCCGGAGCCGTCAGAGTGCGGCCTGGGTGTGTGATATGGTGCTTTTGACGCTGCTGCCGCGACGGGGGTAGTTTCTACGGTGGCGCTTTTGCCGGCATGTGTTTTGGCTTCGTGCAGGAGTGTTCCCTGATGGTTGGTAAAATCGCCTATGCTCATGCGTGTTTTTCTGCCGTCAGAACCTACCAGTACAACTTTAGCGTCTGCCGGATTGGTGCCGTACCATCTTTGGTGTGGCAGTATGGCAACGGCGTTGTTGTTGCTGTCGAATACTAGGTGTGAGTCGGTTTCGCTCAGTGCGGGTTTGGCAATATGTAGGTGGTTTATGCCGCCAAATAGGCCGCCATTATCGTCGGCCCTTGCCAGCAATAAGTAATCAAAGGCAACCCGTTGACTGCCCTTGGCGTACAGGAACATTCCGGTCTCTTTTACGAAGTAAATATGAGGCACAGTAACCATTGGCTCCAGCAAAGCCAGATAAATTAGCGCGGCAACAACAAGTGCCATGTATAGTGTATGGGAGCGATGCAAATACAGCACTTCGTTTAGCAGAGCAATGAGTATGGTGGCCCATGCAGCAATTTTCAGTGTCCCACCGAACGTATCCTCGAACCAGTTCATAATGTCCCTTGATTATACAGAAAAAGAATGCAAACCCAAGGCTTGCTGGCCCATATAATAATTTGAATCTGGACCTGTTTTCGAGTCCGGCCTAATACTATTCGCCGGTTAGGGCTAAATTATGTAGCCAGTTTACGCCAGCCGCCAGCTCGATTATTGTCGCCAACGGCCTTAATTAGTGCCTTAAGCGCGTCTTCATCAAGCTGGGTATTTTTATATATCTGAATTGAGCGGGCGGTTTGATTGCCTTGACCTTGATTGATGAGATGCATGGGGTCGGGTGCTATCGGGTCGTAAATAAATACGTTTATGTGGTCTTTGGTCGCCTGGAATGCACAAATGTTGCCAGCTAATACGAAATACGGACGATCACCGCGCTTAATCGTTTCTTGTATGTCGGGTTCAGCTTCGTGTATTAATCGTCGAATTTTAGTGCACATATCTTTTTGCCAGTCAGGCAGTGCATGTATAAATTGATCCACCAAGTCGTTGGTCATATATTGAGTCTAGCAAACAAAGAGACTTCCGAAGAAGTTTTTTGCAGCGTTTATGTCTGGCTGGCCATAAACGACGTAGGGCTCTTGTTACTGATTATCCCGCTTCGATTAGACGTGACGATGCACCCAAGGATGCAGCCGATGCGGTTCCTCGAATAAAAATAGTACCCTGCGAGCCGCCTGGTGGAAATTTACAAGTTTCCGTATATATTGCTACAGCCAAGCCCGGAGTAGTCGCTGGCAGCCCGATTGCGCCAACTGGTCAGCCCGGCGTACTTGTAATGCGCGTATGCGCCCTTAAGGTCACTGCAGAGCGGTCCCCATGTTTGGCCACGCCTGGTTATTGAAATTACTATACCGCCTGGATTTGACTGGTGCAGCCAATATTTCTGGTATTGCCAGACTGCGCTGTGCGTTTCTTTACCATACAGCCCATCGATCCTGGGAGCAAATCCTACGCCACGATCGTAGTTGTGTGTTACTCCAAGTGTATTCTGTAGTGTCGATACACACGAGCCGCTGGAGCCATTTTGAAGGGTCAGGTATATACAACCGCCGGCCGCGAAAGACTTGTGCCAGTAATATCCTCCAATGCCCGCAAATACCAAAACAAAAACTGCCACCATAATTATGTTTCGGGCGCCAAATTTAGAAAACCGTATCGAAGAATTGTTTTTGCTGCTGCTTTTCTTTTTTGTTTGTGAATTTTTGTTTGCCATATGGATTTCAGTTAGTTTTAGTGTGAGTACCTGATGTATATATTAAAGCATAAACCCTAACATTACGGTTGTCCATTTTTCAACGTACCAGGGTTAGGCTGCAACTGAGCAAAAATTCCCAATAGAGGGCTAAAAATATCTACAGCCTTGGCCGGGGAAATAGCACGCACTCCAAAGCTTCGACGAGCAAGTTGTTATTAGAGTATTAAGAACAGAATGCGGTTGTGCGGGAGCTCCGAGTTCTATTTACGGGGCTAAATGAGCGGTGAGTATGTATGGTTTGGTGCGAGATTCGTTACCTTAAAATAAAGACCCCAATCTAGTTGGAGCCTTACTCGCTTGAGTTCTAGCGCACCTACTGCGACGGGCGCGTTTCGATTTTCAGCTTTAGAACCATTGCATATTGTTTGGACTCATACTGTACCCTCCTTCGTTTTTTAGTTTGCGAGCCGGAAATGGCTGCATATCCTGATGGCCAGGTTATGTCCCGAGCCTATATCTACTAGTCGCGATAGACTGGTGTACCTGCATATGCTGCTTGCAGTACACTACTTAATAATATGGGAACCAAACTTACTCGTCAAACCATTACCGCATTACATAACATCGTCGGAAAAGAGCATGTTGTAAGCGAAGGAAGGCAAATAGCCGAAGCCCAAACCGCAACGTATTACTCCGAGCAGAAGGTTCTTGGCATAATTAGACCCGGCAACAAAAATGAGGTTTGCGAAGTACTCAAGCTTGCCTCCCAACTTAAGATCCCGCTCCATGTCTACAGTACCGGGAAAAATTGGGGATACGGTTCACGTATTTCACAATCCAGCCACAGCCTTCTCGTGGAATTAAGCCGTATGAATGCTATATCTGACTACGATGAAGATTTGGGGTGTGTCACCATAGAACCCGGTGTGACGCAACAACAGCTATACGATTTTCTGCAAGATAAAAATTCCCCCTTCAGCGTCAGCATTACGGGGAGCGCTCCCGATACCAGCGTTATTGGCAACATTTGCGAGCGAGGTGTGGGGGCGGGCCCGTATGGTTTCCGGTCTCATCACATAAGCAATCTTGAGGTGGTGCTACCATCGGGCGAATGTATACACACTGGCTTTGGCAGATTTGCCAATGCCAAAGCATCTCAATCGTACCCAGAGGGCGTTGGCCCGTCATTTACGGATATTTTTTTACAGTCTAACTACGGAGTGATTACGAAGCTCACTATGTATTTATTGCCGACACCCGCATATTCGCAACATATACATCTTGAAGTCGCCAAAGAAAACGATCTGCCAACATATCTTAAAGTGCTTCGCACCTTTAACTTTTGCAGCATGGCTCGAAAGTCCATAAGCTTTCGCAACGATATGCAGTTTATCGCTTTGGCTACACAATACCCGTGGGACGCTACTGATGTGACGCCTCTTCCACCCGCTGTAGCCGCTCAACTTAAAAAGACCTACGATATTGGCTTCGCTTGGAAGTCTACCATTGTCATCTACGGATACACACGTCAAGAAATAGCTGCTCAAATAAGCTACTTCAAATCTCTAAGCAAACAGCTCGATGGTGTCAGTTTCTCGCCGGTGTATACGCAGAATACGATAGGCAGGATGCCCGAAGCCATCGGCAACGGTTCTTACTGGAGAATGCGCACGCCACCTCCAGGGGCGCGAAACCCGGATGCCGACGGCTGTGGCATAATCCGCCTTTCCATAGCCGTGCCGTTTGTGGCAGGCGATATTCTTGAGGTGATTGAAACAATGCGCGAACTCATAAGTGCACACCAGTTTGAGCCATTCATCGAGGGCCACTGCGTGTCCGAGAGGACTGTGCTTGTTATATCGCCCATTATCTTTGACAGAGCGGTGGCTGGCGAAGATAACAAGGCACTGCGTTGTCACGACGAACTATTACGGGCACTTATGCAGAAAGGTTATTACCCCTATAGGGACAACGGCCGTGCGGCGACCCTTTTCCCGCCAAGCTCAGATGATTTTGATGCATTTCGCGAAATTATAAAAAATGCGGTCGACCCGCACAGTATCCTTTCGCCAGGAAAGTATGGAATAAAATAACTGCCGGAAAATATCTAGCACTCTGTACGGTTCTTGAAGTTATGACGTCCAGGATATTATGTGTATCGGTATTACACACAAGCTGACTACTTCTTGGCGGCTACAAATAATGCGGTACGGTAACTGATTGTGACCTGCCCATTATATTCCGACTCGCATAGTTGTCGGAGTTCGCGCTCTAGACCCTTGCGGCTCCGCTCATTCATCCACTGATGGGCGGCAAATGTATTGCGGAGCGCAATGTATTCATCGGTAGAATATGTTTGCTGCCATGCTAGCTGGTAGTCGGCTACGACATGAAAGTCCCGGCTCTCTATATTGAGCTTTTCGGCTACGATCTGATCGGCAGTGGCCAACCCAATCAGTGTGTTGAAGCGTGCAAATATTGGCTGAGCGCGGTTTAGAAAGGCATTCGGATCGGGCTCCACGAAATAGTGGCTCGCGATGGCTAGATACCCGTGATCTGACAATAATTCGCGGGCGTGCTTATAACCCACAGTAAAGTCTACCCAATGCCAGGCGGAGGCGGAAAAAATACAGTCAAATGGCTCGTCGCTGGTAAAATTTTCAAAGGTTGACTGAACAAAGTTGGCTCGGGTTACCTTTTTCTTGGCGATACTCATGAGTTCTGGGCCTGGTTCCAGGGCGGTAACATGGGAGCTTATTTTGACAAGCTCCTGAGTTGCCTGGCCGGTGCCGGCTCCAATTTCCAAGAGCCGGCTGGTAGATATAAGATGCGCAGCTTGCCGGAGCTCTTTAAACATTTCTTTACTGTAACCAGGGCGCATGCGGTCGTATAGTTCCGCGATATCGTTATGCTTTTCTGCTCTTGGGTCCATGGATTTATCTTAGCAGAAGAGTACTCAACTGATTCGTATTATTGATGGATGAAAGAACATTGCGGTTAGTGTCCCCGGGTTGTAAAAAACAGCACCTTTCGGTGCTGTTTTTTTGGCTGTGTGCGATTCGCTATGCGCTACCCACGCTAATTAGTTAGCCTAATGGCCTCAAGTGAAGCAGTACTGAGATGGTTTGTTATTGAAGAACCATGAGCCGTTCGTGGTGCCATTCGGCCCAAGCCAAGCCCCGTTACTTCCGTTGGACCAGTGAGCACTTCTGAAAGATACTCCGGAGATGCCTCTCGAATCTACGCATGGCCACTTTTCGAAGTTGGCGCCCCAGCCGAGGGCGCCCGCACCGCAGTTGACTAATCCCGCATGTGCATCGCCGGGATCATTATTCAGGTCGCCGACACAAAGGGGGTTCCCCAAATTATTGGTATAGAGTACATTAACATATCTGCTATCGGCCGCTGTTATCCACTCGAAACCACTGTTCGGTGACTGCGAGGGTTGATACACTTTTACAGCCGGTCCACCGTTCCAGGCATTCAAGCAAGCCTGCCCACCAGATGCGCACAACGAGGCAACGAAGTCGGCATGTACAGCCCCGCCGGAAGCAACTATGGGCGCAATAGAGACAACCACTGCTGCGGCAAAAACAAGCAGCCTGCCCTTACTTGCGATCTTTTGTATACACATTGTTAAACTTTTCATTCACCCTCCCTTAACTTGGTTATAGTTATTATGCCTATCATTCAGCTTATGTTGAGTGAAAAATGTTACTGAATATTAGCGCAGGTCAAACCCTGCCTAAGAGCACCTGCAATCGAGAAAGTGCTACTTAATCCAGGCATCCACATAACGTGAAGGTGCTAAAGATGGGTATCCGAATTCCAGGGGGTTTGTTGTTTGCTTATGGAATAAGAGTGGGCAGTGTTGGTGCATCGTAATGTAGACCGCGGCTATTTCCTGCCATTAAGAAAAGTCCCCTCATTTGAGGCGCAACTTCATTCCTGAAGCTACTGCCGGCCCACGTGCCGTAATGTCCCGCACCCTGCACTAGACAGTGCGCGCGCTGGCCGGAGTCAATCCCTGTGAAGATATTGTGTGCGGCGCTGGTTTGGCCGGGAGGACAGAATCCATCCTGCCCACCTTCCACAGTCAGGAGATGCGTGTCGTTGACCGCGCTCATTTGTAGCGGTCGGCCGTGGTGTAGCATGGTGCCCCTAGCTAGCTGCCGCTCCTGGAATACGATTTGCACCGTTTCTGCCCAGTATTCGGCCGCCATGCTTAGCATGGCGTTGTACTCCTCGTAGAACGTAGCGGTTTTATTGGCCTCGGCCTGGTTTCCCATGACTTGCTGTAGAAACATTTTTCCGTAGCTTCTGAAGTGGCGCATCGGATCCATGGCGTAGAATGCCATCTGCTGTACCTCGCCGAAGTAGGCGAGGCGGCCGGCACCGGGGTAACCATTTGGAACCTTACCGACAAGTTTGCGGCACAGGGTATCGATGTTTATGCCGGAGAAGTCTTCTAGCTCGCACATTTCAGCGTTTACCCGGGTATCTACCGGTCCGCTGATTAGTGTCAGACTGGGCACCTGTTCCAGCGGGGATTCTTCGGCCAGACGGGCTACCGCCGCAGAGACCGGAACGGTCGGCTGGCAAATGGCGACTACATGTGTATCTTGTGCGCCCATGGTACGGATGGCTGCAACGACATGGTCAATGTATTCGTCCATACCGAAACGGCCTTCCTCGGCAGGAATATTCCTGGCATCTTTCCAGGCAAGCAGGTGTACATCCGCATTAGGCAAAAGTTCCTGTATGGTAGGTCGGTGCAGGGTCGCGTGGTGTCCCGACAGCGCAGATACAATCAGTACTTTCGGGTCGGCGCGTTCCTGTCCTGGGGTAAAATTTCGGTTAAACCGTATCAGTGAGCTAAAAGGTGTTTCGGCTACGTTTTCCTGCGTTACCGCAACTGCTTCGCCGCCGATAGTCGTACTTTCTATACCGAATTTGGGTTCCGGGTACCTGCGGGTTAGCAGCTCGGACAGATCTGAAAGCGCTCCTGGATACCTTTCCAGTTCTGAAGGCACCGGATAAGGGAACGGGCTGAATCTGTTTGCAAGTAGCGCTATTCGAACCGGAGCCATGGCGGCAGTTACGGCTAAATGACTTGCGGCTCTGAGTGACTGAGCGGCCTCTAGGCCTGGCCCCAGGTATGGGTTGTATGGCAATTCCGCTGGAAGTGGCGGGGCTGGCTGGATCTCGGGAGTCATAGTTAGTTATTTAACTAAGCGTAGCATAGCAGTAAATTGAGGAAAAATAAAAAAGCGTTGCGCGTTACGCAATGATGCTTATTTTCCAATATGACCTGAGTGACCCTGGATTAGACAATGAAAACTCCTCGCGCAAGATTGTATTATTCCCGGTCAAAAACTAGAGCAACCCATTTCCAATATTCCAATAAGTATGTCGTGCTAGCAGTCCCTACTTACGTAGGAGAAAAGAGCGTCAGAACGCTAGTTTTTCGGTTAAGTAGCCTATGAAAGAGTCGGACCACAATAAACACAATGAGCATGACCATGCCAAAAACAGCCAGTCTACAACAAAGCTGACGAGCCAAAATTATCCAGACAACAGGAAGAGTAGCAATGTAATAGCTAAAATAATACGCGGCTGGCAGTGGCGAACGAGGCTAGGGCCGCAATAGTGTTTGCGGGCGGCCAAACGTATACTACCCAGCATGAGCCAAGCACGGCGTTTAATGTATCTATTACTCCTAAACCTCGTTATGATTGCAGGCCTGGTGCTTGTTGGATCCTTTTCGCACTCGCTCAGTGTTCTTGCGGCTGGCGGTGATTTTGTTGCCGATTCGTTTGCAATTGCGCTCGGCATCTTCGCGGTATATATGCGGGATAAGCACGGCAAAAGTCGAGCTCCTGGCTACGTGGCGCTCATCAATGGGCTGTTGCTGCTGGGGGTGACGGTGCTTGTATGTGTAGAAGCAGTATCTCGACTAATTGGAGGAAGTCCTGAAGTACATGGCTTGCCGGTGCTTATAGTTGCAGTGGTATCGACTATAGCTATGGCTGCGGGTGTTTTAGTGCTTGGACGAGGAGCGGGAAATGAAGACCTGCATATGCGCTCAGTACTGCTCGATACCGCTTCGGATGGTCTGTCGGCTGCTGGCGTAGCTGTTGTTGGCGGGATAATGTATGTTGCTCACGGACTCTACTGGCTCGATGCCGCAGCCGCCATAGCAATTAGCGTTGTGATCGCATATGGAGCTGTTGGGCT
>Ga0068856_100001258_pt1 | contig 26648 bp, 22 predicted proteins | sample KBSCornC62_FD_66595 | JGI IMG/M metagenome (GOLD analysis project Ga0068856, IMG submission 66595) | Corn rhizosphere microbial communities from Kellogg Biological Station, Michigan, USA - KBS Corn C6-2 | ecosystem: Host-associated > Plants > Roots > Rhizosphere > Soil ... | reverse complement strand
ACCCCTCTCCAAGGGAGAGGGGCTTAAAAAAGGCAGTTTTCCGCTGTGCATCGAAGTCCTTCTCCTTTGGAGAAGGATGGGTGAGGGCTTCGCCGTTTAGGATGAGGCGAAAATGCTCAGTAGGACGCTTAAGTAAACGACATTGAATGACAAATGACTAATGATCAATGACAATTGACTAATGATAAACGAGGAGGTTTTTAAGCGTAAAAGTGAGCTTGGCGGAAGCATCGAGGTGGTTTGCGGATCAATGTTCTCCGGTAAAACTGAAGAGTTGATCAGGAGGTTGAATCGTGCCCGCATAGCCCGGTTGAAGGTGGAAATATTTAGCCCTAAAGCCGACAAGCGTTACGATGAGAATGCACTTGTTTCTCATAATTCTAATTCAATTCCCTCAACGCCGGTGGAGAATGCATCGTCGATATTACTCCTTGCGAGCGATGTAAACGTGGTAGGTATTGATGAGGCCCAGTTTTTTGATGATGAACTGCCTGACGTTTGCACAGTACTGGCCAACAGGGGAGTGCGCGTGATCGTAGCCGGGCTTGATATGGATTTTAAAGGAAAACCGTTTGGCCCGATGCCCGCAATAATGGCTGTATCCGATTCGGTAACAAAGCTGCAGGCCGTTTGCGTACAGTGCGGTAATCCTGCCATGTATTCATACCGCCTGGTTGCGGATGACAGCAAAATACTGCTTGGCGAAAAGGAAAGCTATGAACCGCGTTGCCGGATATGTTACCTCGCCGCAGAGAGAAATGATCTGCTATAAAGTTTGCCGCAAATGACCGTATTCAAAAAAGTATCTGATCAGTAAACCTTATAAAGATTGTTGATCTAATAATAACTTTACAACCAATGCGGATTTTGCACGTTGAAAAATGTTATATTTGACTGTTTTTTTATTCTGCCGATCCGACACGTCAAAACGGGAAAGACCATTTAAGTTTACAAACCAATTATAACCATAAGTATATGAACACCAGGAAATTGTACTTTTTACTCATCGGTATTTTGCTGGTGGGATTTTCTTCATGCAGCAAGAAAGCACCTGACAACAATAATACCGGGAACGTTACCGGAAACAAGGGAAAGGATGTACCGGCCGGTTACGGCGATGGCGTAACATTTCTCAACGGCGGCAAGTCAGCCATTTTTAATTTGTATGCGCCGAACAAAAAATCAGTTCATCTTTTGGGCGATTTTAACAACTGGACGTCAAATTCCTCAAATTTGATGTTCAACTCCACCGACGGAACGCGCTGGTGGATTCAGGTCGATAATCTTGATCCAAGCGCCGAATACGCCTATGAATACCTGATCGACGGAAACTTAAAGGTAGCCGACCCTTACAGCACTAAGGTGCTGGATTCGATGAATGACAAATATATACCCACCAGCGTTTATCCTAATATAAAAGCCTACCCCGCAGGTAAAGGCAAAGGGACGCCATCGGTGAACGGTATCGTGAGCGATATCCAATACAACGCGCCCGCTTATACCTGGAAAACTGCTTCATTCACCCCGGCCGACCCGAAAAACCTGGTAGTGTACGAATTATTACCACGCGATTTTGTGGCAACGCACTCTTACAAAACGTTAACCGATACGCTTAGCTACATTGCTAACCTGGGGGTAAACGCCATTGAGTTAATGCCGGTTAATGAATTTGAAGGCAACGATTCATGGGGATATAACAGCAATTTCATGTTCGCGCTCGACAAATACTACGGGACGCCAAACGATTATAAAACTTTTATTGACGCCTGCCATGCAAAAGGGATTGCGGTAATACAAGACATCGTGCTTGAAGATCAGTTTGGTTCCTCGCCGATGGTGCAAATGTATTGGAATTCGGCAGCAAACCAGCCGGCATCAAACAGCCCCTGGTTTGATCCCACCAACATGCACCCTGATGCGGTCGGCTATCAACTAAACCATTCGACCGCAGCCACCCAGTATTTTTTTAAGAACGTGGTAAAATACTGGATGCAGGAATATCATATAGACGGTTTAAGATTTGATGAAGCTAAAGGTTATACGCAAGTCAATTCCGGTAACGACGAGGGCGCCTGGGCGGCTTATGACGCGACGAGGGTATCGCTTTGGGAGGGATATAATACCTATATGAAAAGCATTAACCCCAATTTTTATGTGATATTGGAAATGTTTGCCCAAAACCAGGAGCAAGCCGTGTACGGACAGCAGGGCATGATGATGTGGAATAATAGGAGTGGCGCCGGCGAACAATGCACCATGGGATATCCGTCAAATCCGTCCTGGGACCTTTCGGGGTTGATCGCATCTAACGATGGGATGTCAACATCATACAACCTGATCGATTATTTTGAAAGCCACGATGAAGAACGGCTGCAGTTTAAAAATGAAGCTTATGGCAATAGCTCAGGCAGCTATAATACAAAAACCCTGGCTACCGGCCTCGAGCGCGACGAAGCGGCGGCGGTGATGATGTTTTCGGCGCCAGGGCCCAAGATGGTTTGGCAGTTTGGCGAGCGGGGTTACGATATCAGCATCAACGATGGCTCTACAGGCGGTCGCCTTGGCGATAAACCCCCCCATTGGGAATACATGAACGATGTTAACCGGCATCATCTTTACCAGGTTTATTCAAGAATGATAAGGATGAAGATCAAGAATTCCGCCTTTGCGTCGCAAAACTTTACTTACAACCTTGGGGGTTATGTGAAAACTATCCAACTGGTTGATGCTGCCAACAGTGTTGAAGCGGTTGCCAATTTCGACGTCAACCCTCAAACGGCCTCCATTAGCTTTCCTTCAACCGGGAGCTGGTATGATAATTTTAGCGGAACTACGATAAACGTTGCCTCATTGCCGTATAGCATGACGCTGCAGCCCGGCGAATACCATTTATTCAGCAAGACTGCATTAGCCTATTAAAGCCAGCCAGTTACGCTGTTATTACCCCAAAACTTACGAAGTTTCTGAAACTTCGTAAGTTTTTTCGTTTTAGCAAACCGCTGTGTTATCCTCCCCTTTACTGCGCATCCAATTTTCCAAATAATTTATTGGCTGATATGTTGTTATCTTGAGTAACATTTCCAACGTTGCATCAGTCATATCCATATCCAACCAAATTATCCATCACGCTAAAACAATTTAAAATGACCAACCTTAAAAGAAGCCTTGCGGGCGCTATGTTTATTATCCCGCTAACATTTGCGGGTATCGCCAGCAACCGCGTTCACGCTACGCCTGTAATAAATAGTGTTGTAGCCGACTCCACCTCCTTAAAAGCATTTGAGGGGATATACCAATCAAGAGACAACGAATATTCGTACATCAGGGTAACAGCGGACAACAATACGCTTGTGGCGAAACAATTGGATGGTCCGCGGCAATTTGTATTAACCCGGAAGTCGGAATTTGGATTTGAAACGAAGGACGATGACGGGGATGAAACCATATCGGTCGTATTTTCAAAAAATGATGCGGGCGAAATAAGCCAGATCTCTGTTGCCGATAAGCAGTTTTTTATAAAAGTAAAAAGCTATACCCCGCCGGTGGAAGTGAAGCTGACCGCTGAACAACTAAAAGCCTTTGAGGGTAAGTACCAGTTTGAAGAAAGAAAGGATGCGTTTTTGCAGATCACTGCTACCGCCGGTGGTTTAACCCTGAAACAATTGTGGGACAATAAGGAAATAAATTTCATATCGCTCGGCAACTTAACTTTTTTAAATCAAGCGGAAGGTTTTCCATTAAAATTTACCAAAGACGACAATGGCAACGTGATCAAAGTACTGGCCTTTAACCGCGACATGTGGGATAAGGTGAAGGAATGAGGCAAAGTAAAAGCCCCGCTTTCCTGCTGTAACTATTTATTCGTCCATGCCCTGGGTTGCTAAGGCCTGTGGTCGCTCCGTCTGCCTGGCCGCTATCGCTCTATTGTTTCCTGTTTTCAACAATTCAGTTATCATCAATTCCAGCAGGCGCTCATTGTCCGCTGTTATTTGAAAATTAGAAAAAACTACCCGGCCCTGTTGATCTATCAGAAAATTAGTGGGCGTTCCCTGGATATCCGGCAAGTTGCCCTTGGGTTTGCCCAAATCGTCGCGCAGGGGAACAAATGAGTATCTGTTTTTTGTAATAAGAGGCATAACAGCGTCATCCTCACGTGGTTCCACATTTATAGCCACGTAAGCCATGTTTTTGTCCGTAACTTTCTTGTATATCTTTTCAAAAAATGTAAATTCTTTACGACAAGGCCCGCATCCGGGGAACCAGGAAGTAAGTAAAACTATCTTGCCACGATATTGAGCAAGCGACACGGGTTTGTTGTTAGGGTAACTTTCCAGGCTGAAGTCAGTGACTTTCCAGGCCGCACTATCGCGAATGCGCCAAATGTCCGCATCGACCCGGATACTGTCTTTACCAAGTTTTGTTGCATAACCCAGGATTGCGGTGCGTAATTTGTCAGAAGGGTACCGGCTATAATAAGCCGCCAGCACGTTATAAGCTGAAAGGGTTTTATTTTGCGCATCATCTGCCCTTGCCTTTAGTAAGGACAATGATTCTTCTGCATCTATCATTAAACCATTTACCTTGCTGTTGCCCAAATCGATATGCCTGATTAACTCCGCTGCTTCTGCTGGCTTATTGTTTTGCAGCAAATTATTTGCTTCGATAAACTGGCGAGCAACTATGTATTTTTGTTTCCAATACCCGCGATTCATTTTATCCCCTGCGACCATTCGCAACGCCAGGTCGAAGGCTTTGTCGGGCGATACATTTATTAAATAATTATAATAATTCCACATGCCGGCTTTAAACCAGCTAGGTTGCAGTTTGGAATACAGCTGATACAGTGTTTCGTAATAAGCTGTTTTCTCATTCTTATTGTACGGAATCTCGGCAAGCTCGCACAACGCCTGGGCGCCCCTGTTACTGTCAGGAAAATGATAAACAACTTCCATCATTAATGAGTCGTATTTAGCGGGCTGAGTGTCTTTATATAAAGCGGCGTATTTGTACGCATAATCGGCATTTTTAGGCTCTGCCAGGGTTGCGTTTTGAAGATATTCAAAGGCGGAAGCTGTATCGCATTCGTAAATCGCGTTTGATGAAAGATATTCCCATGCCTCGGCAAACTTGGGGTCAATTGTTACCGCTTGCAATAAATAGTCTTTGCATTTGCGGTAATGAAATTCCTCGTATAGTTTGCCCAATTCAAAAGGTACCACGGCTGACTTGGGAAACTTGTTCATCCATTTCGTATATTGGCTGACCAGCTCAGGGTCGGCAATAATCATCGCGTTTATGTAAGCTTCATGGGCTTTCATATCATTCGGATTAGCTTCAACGGTCGTAACCAGCTGGTGAATTTTCGCCACTTGGTCAGCTGTTTTTGCAAACTTGCCCTGCCCTGTCGCTGCTTTCGTAAGTAACAATAGCAAAAGGCAAACTCCGGGAATGAAGTATGTAAAGTATCGCTTATTCATATCAGATTATTTATTGTGTATTTAAGATCAAATAAATAAGTCATTGACTAACAGGGAAACCCGATAGGGGACCCTGTTAGTATGTAATTGATTAAATTTTGCCGGAGCAAATTCTGTAATTGCATGAAGGCCCGGTTGGGCAAGTCACTGTTTGCGTACAATCCATGTTACCTTCGCAATCGTCGTCTGATTTGCACTCATCCTTACAATTACATTGTTGAAATACTCCACCCACGTACGCTTTCATCTCACTGCGGTTTAGTTTTTTAAATTTGTCCATAATTTTAATTAATTAAATTAACTTTACGGGAAACGTCCCGGTTCGGCATGTATTAACAAAGTGCATGCTTCTTTTCCTTGCAAGGTTTTATATGCTTAATCGAGCATGTAATTAAATCCGGGATGTTGTCCAAATCAGGCAGGTGATAGCCGTTGATCAAACATTTTGGTGAAGCTGTTATCCCTGCCGTTTTGTACCCTGAAAATTGAGGTTGAAAACCCGGCAGTTTATCAATTAACGCTTCACTGGCCGATTTTTCAACATTAAATGTGGCTGATACGTCGCTAATAGCTACCGGGACAGGATGGCTCGGGCGTTTTTCAAACTCAAAACGAAAGACACACTTCTGTTTTAGAGGGTTATATATGACAGGGTCAGAATTAAAAAGTTTTGTAAACATCATAAGGTTTAGATAAAGCTCAATATTATTCCATCGCCCATTGTTATGAAAATAACCACTGCATCTGAGAACTATTGAACCAGCTGAATATTTTGCAATAAGGCTTTTTTACCATATATAGTTTGGTAACAAAAAATTTGAAACGAATATAGGTATTATATTTAATTTGTCAACCCGTGAAAACACGGCAAAAAATAGCGTGTCTTCACGGTAAAAGCGATTGACCAGCGTGGGCTGAACAGCAAGCAGAAATCGCTTACAAATTTAATTGCCGCCTGCCGTTTTTGTTGGAGGCGAAGAAAAGGTGGTCGGGCCTCAGGGCCGGTTGTCAATTCTCTTGTTTCGCCTTGCGGAAAAAAGGGTGGCGGCGCCTACTTACAATTAAAAACATTGAAACTATTTTAAACGCCGATTACTTCGAATCCGTTAAATACTAAACCCGGATAAACATTTGTTACTAAATTAGCCGCCCCGGGTTTGATCATTTTTCGATCTGCACCCCGGACGGCTTAATTTTTATAGGATGAAAGGTTTAAGCAAAATAACCACCGCAGTTGCTTTTTTTGTTACGCTGGCTGCAAGTCACCTGTATGCCCAGCAAACAGATTACCCCATACAACCCGTGCCGTTTACGCAGGTGCATGTAAAAGATAAGTTTTGGGAACCCAAGATGGAGGTAAACGCCAATATCACCATTCCGTATGTGCTGGCGCAATGCAAAGCCCATGGCCGGGTGGATAATTTTTTGCGCGCGGCCAAACTGCTCAGCGGCGACCAGTTGAGCGATTTCCCTTTTGATGATACGGATATTTATAAAGTGATCGAGGGCGCCTCATATGCGATGGAGGTGAAAAGCAACCCAACGCTCGATAAGTACATCGATACATTGATCGGCATAATTGGCGCTGCCCAGGAACCGGACGGTTACCTCTACACCTTCCGCACCGTAAACGCCAAAAAGCCGCACGAATGGATCGGTAAAAAACGATGGGAAAACGAAGAGATATTGAGCCATGAATTGTATGACGCCGGGCATTTGTACGAAGCGGCTGTGGCCCATTACCAGGCTACCGGCAAACGGACACTGCTGAATATCGCCCTTAAAAATGCCGATCTGCTGGTGCGCACCTTTGGTTATGGCAAGGAAGAGAAATACCCTGGCCACCAGATCGTGGAGATCGGCCTGGTGAAACTTTACCGGGTAACCGGCAATAAGCAATACCTGGATTTGGCTAAATTCTTTTTGGATGTGCGGGGGCCTAAAGGCGAATCGTACAACCAGGCGGATAAAAAAGTAGTCGATCAAAATGAAGCTGAGGGCCACGCCGTACGGGCTGCCTATATGTACACCGGTATGGCCGATGTGGCTGCCCTTACCGGCAACCAGCAATACCTGCATGCAATTGATAATATTTGGGAGGACGTGGTCAGTAAAAAGCTGTACATCACCGGTGGCATCGGCGCTACCGGCGACGGCGAAGCTTTTGGCGATGCTTACCAGTTGCCAAATATGTCGGCCTATGCCGAGACTTGTGCCGCCATTGCCAACGTGTTTTGGAACAGCCGCATGTTTTTGCTGCACGGCGACAGTAAATACGTCGATGTGTTGGAACGGACGCTTTATAATGGCTTGTTATCGGGCGTATCGCTAAACGGCAACCGTTTTTTCTATCCAAACCCATTGGCGTCCATGGGGCAGCACCAACGCGCTGCCTGGTTCAGCTGTGCCTGCTGCATCTCCAACATGGCGCGTTTTTTACCATCGGTGCCGGGCTATGTTTACGCGCATGATAAAAACGACCTGTATGTTAACCTGTTTATGAGCAACAGCAGCGACATTACGCTTGATGCCGGCAAAATTAATATCACCCAAACCACCAATTATCCCTGGGAAGGTAAGGTGGAGATGGCCATCAATCCCGAAAAAAGCAGCAACTTTACCTTAAGGGTACGCATACCCGGCTGGGCCATTGCAAAACCTGTTCCGGGCGGCTTATACAGTTTTGTTGATTCCAAAGCGGGGCCGGTAAACATTTACGTCAACGGCAAAAGCTATTCGTATCAAACCGAAAAAGGATATGCCGTCCTAAGCCGCGACTGGAAAAAAGGCGATAAAGTAACCCTGCTTTTGCCCATGGAAACCCAAAAAGTAATTGCCGACAACCGCGTAAAAGCCGACCACGACCGCTTTGTTTTCGAACGCGGCCCCATCGTATATTGCATTGAAGGGCCGGATAATCGCGACAGCACCGTACAAAATATCACTGTGGATAAGATGGCGGTAAGCAATGCTTTATATAAACCCGGTATGTTAAACGGAATTGAAGTGATCACCGCCGAAGGCATTGGCACCAAACGCATGTTAAACTCGGAGGCGCTGTTTAAAACCGACCAAAGTGTTACCGCTATCCCGTACTATGCCTGGGCAAACCGCGGCCCCGGCGAAATGACCGTATGGATACCTTACGAAGCATCGGCCTCCACGCCAAAACCCGCCCCAACCATCGCCAGTACCAGCAAAGTTTCCGGCTCGGTTACCAATAAAAGGATGCTGAAGGCTTTGAACGACCAGTACGATCCCGAAAACTCCAACGACCATAACATGCCTTACCTGCACTGGTGGCCCACCCAAAACACCACCGAGTATGTGCAGTATGATTTTGATACCCTGCATACCGTATCCCAATCAAAAGTGTATTGGTACGATGATAAACCCTGGGGCGGCTGCGCTATCCCGGCGTCGTACAAAATCTATTACAAAAAGGATGGGCAATGGGTGCCGGTTAAAAACACTTCGCCTTATGAAATTAGCAAGGATAAATACAATGTGCTAAACTTTGAGCCGGTGCAAACGACAGCGCTCAAAATGGAAGTACAATTACCGGTGGATAATTCAGCGGGGATACATGAGTGGGCGGTGAAGTAAAACACCAAAAAGTCGTGCCGAACTTGTTTCGGCATCCCACGCGCTAAGTCTACGCGCGACAGGTATCCGCGCGACAGGTATCCGGACGACAGGTTTCCGCGCGATCATTTGCCAAAAGTTGGCTACGTTCACGATGGGATGCCGAAATAAGTTCAATGACCCTTTTTGTTATATTTACCCGAACCAAAAACACAAATGCTAAACCAGGGCTACATCTATATTATGAGCAATAAATATCGTACAACTTTTTATGTAGGCGTTACGAGCACATTAGAGCAAAGAGTATGGCAGCACATGAACGGCGAAGGTTCGGAATTCGTAAAAAAATACAAATTATGTGATTTGGTGTATTTCGAGCATTTTCACCTGATCACGGAGGCAATTGGACGTGAAAAGCAGGTAAAAAATTGGCACAAGGCCTGGAAAATTAATCTGATCAAATCCATGAATCCTGATATGAGGGACTTAAAAGGTGATCTTGATTGGGACTTCTAAATTCCAACCCTCACGCTAAAGAATCAAAATCATTGCAAAAAAACCAGGTCATGCTGAACTTGTTTCAGCACCCCATCACGCAGGTAACCCGCTGACAGGCAGCTTATCCCCGGGTTACCTGTCGCGGGCTGACTTAGCGCGTGGGGTGCCGAAACAAATTCGGCATGACGAACGGGGGCGCTCTATCATATAGGAAATAAAAAACAATGCCGTCCAGGACGTCCTGGATCAGCGACTCGTTATAGTGGCAATAAAAAAGTCCAGGTCATGCTGAACTTGTTTCAGCACCCCATCACGCAGGTAACCCGCTGACAGGCAGCTTATCTCCGGGTTACCTGTCGCGGGCAGAGTTAGCGCGTGGGGTGCCGAAACAAGTTCGGCATGACGAACGGGAGCGCCCTATCATATAGGAAATAAAAAACAATGCCGTCCAGGACGTCCCGGATCAGCGACTCGTTATAGTGGCAACAAAAAAGTCCAGGTCATGCTGAACTTGTTTCAGCACCCCATCACGCAGGTAACCCGCTGATAGGCAGCTTATCTCCGGGTTACCTGTCGCGCGCTGACTTAGCGCGTGGGGTGCCGAAACAAGTTCGGCATGACTTTTTTGTTAGGATTTTTATTTCCCAAAATCATAAAACCGCCACTTCGTCACAAAGTCCCTGTCCAGCTTTTGATTGGTGAGTGTCGCGCGCACCATCTCAATCGGCATCGTATTTTCTTTGATAATGGCATCATGAAACTGCTTATAGCTCATTTTACCGCCATCAACCAGCTCATGTTTAAGGGCCATCAACTGCAAGCCGCCGGTTAGGTAGGCCACCTGGTAAAGCGGGCTGTAATCGCCTTTAAACGACCGGCGCACTTCGCCTTCGGCATTGGCGCGTTCATGGCCCACACGGTCGACTAAAAAGTCGATGCATTGCTGGGGTGTCCAGTTGCCGAGGTGATAATTCAGGCTGAATATGATGCGCGCGCAGCGGTGCATTCGCCAAAACAGCATGCCCACGCGTTCTTCGGGTGTTTGGGCAAAACCCTGCTGGTAAAGCAGCAGTTCCCAGTATAAACTCCATCCTTCAATCCAAAACGGGGTGTAAAATAGCTGGCGATAGGCTTTGTAGCGGCTGTTCATAAAATATTGCAGGTTATGGCCGGGCAACAGTTCATGCTGCACCGTTCCGCGCGAAAAATAGGGGTTGTTGCCACGCATGCTCATCAGCTTGTCGTCCTCGTTCATGGTATTGGTGGGGTAGCTGATGAGGATCTCGCTGCCGCCTAAAAAGAAGGGGTTCACCAGCTGCGCTTCCGGTGTCATCATCGTCATTCCCCAGGTTTCTTCGGCCAGGGGAGGGATGGTGATCAGATCGCGGAATTTAATGAAGGTTAGCGCATCGTTATACAATTTCAAAATATCCTCGGGTTGTTTGCCGGCGGGTACATAGGTGTTTTTTACTTTTTCCAGCGCCTTATGCCAGTCGTCGCCAAAGCCCATTTCGTTCGAGGCTTTCAGCATTTCCTTATCGCAAAAAGCAAACTCTTTATTTGCTAACGCGATCAGCTCTTCCGGCGTATAGGGGATCATCTCGGCTTTCAGTTCGCGCATCAGTTCATCGCGCCCAACCGGCACACCGGTAATACCGCTGCTATCAGGCTTCTGCGTGGTTTTGATCTTTCCTTTGCTGTAGATCAGGTTGGCATAGCCGGTTAAAGCCGAATCCAGGTTTTTATAGGGTTTGGGCGCCCACCAGGTAAAATTGGGGTCGTACCCGATGTAAAAATCATAAAAGCTCTTTAAGCGGGCTTTTAAACCAAGCACCGCGGCCTTGCCTTTACGCGCCAGCGGCATATCGATGGATGACACACTGCCGAAAGCCGTTTTTGAGGAATTTAATGCTTTCAGGATGTTATTCAACTGCCGGGCAACTGTCGCGCCGTCCTGCGAAATGCCGCGGCGGCGCTGCTTTTCCAACAAGTAAATGCTGTCCGCAAACGGGATGTAGCCGGCAATTTTATTGTACTGGTCATCATCCAGCTTGATCGCCCCAAGATCGAAGACGATTTGTTTTTTTAGCAGGATATAGTCCACCTGCCCGTAAATGCTCATGTGGTCGAAGTCCTGAGCTTTTAACTTTTCGAGGTAATCATTGCCGATATCTGTCAGGCGTTTGCGTTCCTCGGGCGACGTTTGTGTGGATTGGTCCTCATAGCCATTAATGGCGGTGTAAGGCGAATAAAAATCCCGGATCGCACTCATGTCCTGCCCGTACTGGATGATCAGGCCCGAAACTTCGCTGGCTTGCTCGTATAATGGAGATTTATTGTCGACAGATTGCGCGAATAACTGATTTACTTTTAATGGCTGGTATACAAAAGTTATCAGCAGTATAATAAAGAGGCTTTTGCAGTAGATGTTTTTATGCATGGGGTTGCAGGATTGACTGTTGAAATGGAAATATGTGATTAATGGAGTAAAAATAATTTTAATCAGCTAATTTTAGCAATCGATTTGAAGATAATGGATATAATTCCGGATCGCGACAGGACTAAAACATAGAATGATGGAAACATCCCTGCCCCTCTTTCCCGCTTGCGGAAGAGGGGGTTAAGTACATTTTTTGGTTGATAAAAAGTGTTGAAATGCTTATTTTTCGGCATGCCATCAATTACCGAACTATGCCGGGAACTGCGACATCATGAAACAGCTGCCGAACAAATATTGTGGACTCATTTAAGAAACAGGAAATTGTTCAAACACAAATTTTTAAGGCAGTATCCTGTTTGGGTTGCCTCGCTTTTTGGCAAAAAATTATATTATATCCCTGATTTCTATTGTCATCAGTCAAAACTGGTAGTCGAAGCTGATGGGCCGATTCATCAATATAAAAAAGAGTATGATAAGAACCGCGACGAGGTGTTAGCTGGGCTTGGTTTAACTATCATCAGGTTCGATAATGATCAGATCATCGATAATATAGAGTTTGTTCTGGAAACGATAAAGCAAAACTTGTAGAGTAATCCGCCCTGTAATTTGCAGCCACCCTCTTTCCGCCGCAGGTGAAGAGAGGGTCGACCAGCGAAGCGAAGTCGGGGTGAGTCGACCCGGCGGACATTACCGCCAGTGCCAGCACCACGCATCGACTCACCCGGTCATCGCTGCGCTCGACCACCCTCTCTTCCGCAAGCGGGAAAGAGGGACTAGGAATGTTTCGAAATTTTAAAGTTTTAACACAATAGGTGATGGAGAAATATCCTGACTTACTTTAAAAAGCGATACCTTCATTGCACGCTACATCATTAAATCAACATGAATAAAAAATTATACCTAACCATTACAGCGGTATTTATTGCTGGCCTGTTTAGTTCCCACACCTGCATGGCCCAGCAAATGACAGTCAACACCAAACAGGACCTCGATGCTGGCCGCGCCAAAATCGATTCGCTGGATAACCTGCTGATGAAAGTTTTGGGCGAACGGGAGCGCATAGCACAAGCCATCGGCGTTTATAAAGCTAAAAACCACCTCCCGCCGTTGGCGGAAGCCCGGTTTAAGGAAGTGCTGAATAAAAGCATTGAGGCCGGCAAAAAGGAGGGGCTATCGGCGGAGTTTATTACGGAGCTGATGAATGCCATCCACAAGGAAAGCTTGCGGATCGAGAGCGATAGTACTTTGATGAAGCACTAATGATGGGTGGGCGTCGCGCGGAATTCAAAATGCTATGGGTAGCCTGCTGCCTGGTGTTCGCTTGTGCACAGGAGGGAAAAGCCCAGCAACTACAGGTTTGGAATTCGGCAGCGCAGCCAAACGAAACCGATGACTGGCTGGTAAAGCCAATAAAAGCCAAAGCGCAGATCTTCAAAAGCGCGGATGGCAAAGACCTGATCCTTTGGAATGGCCTGGTAAAAAGGGTCTTCAGGCTGCAACCCAACCTGGCTTGTACCGACTATACCAATCTCCATACCAGTCGCCAGTTGTTGCGGGCCGTGCGCGAAGAGGCGCGGCTAACCATTAACGGCAAAAGCTATAATGTCGGCGGCCTTACCGGGCAAAAAGAAAATGCTTATTTGCTACCCGAATGGCTGGATAATTTTACCGCCGGGCCGGGCGATTTTAAATATGTTTCGTTCAGTATAAAACCAATAAACCCACAGCTTAGGTATAAAACCCGGTTCTGGTCGATGCAGCCGCGTTACGGAACGGGCAAAATCCTGACGTTTTTGTACAAGCCCACTGCGCCGGAACTGGCCGGCCTGGAAGTGGACGTGCAATACGAGATTTATGACGGTTTGCCGCTGATAGTGAAGTCGCTGCTGATAAAAAGCCTGGGCGACAGGACTTTTAAGCTGGACAGGGTAGTAAATGAAGTGCTTGGCCTGGTGGAAGAAGACAGCGCGGTTGACGGTAGCTTTACATCGATGAAGGAGCCTAAGGGCATTTATTTCGAAACTAATTATGCCTTTAACGGCGCCATGCGCTATGAGCAAAGCGACCAAACCACGCACTGGAAACCCGACACCAACTACACTTCGCAGGTAAATTATGGCATGCATTCGCCGGTTTTGATGGAATGTTACCAGGACAAAGGCCCCGGAATTGAGCTTAGACCCGGCGAAACGTTTAACTCGGTACGTACCCATGAGCTGCTGATGAACAGTTACGACCGCGAAGCCCGCGGCATGGCCGCGCGCAAAATGTACAGCGCCGTGGCGCCATGGACGCTGCAGAACCCCATATTTATGCACCTGGTCAGCAAAAACGACGAACAGGTGCGCACGGCCATAGACCAGTGTGCAGCCACCGGTTATGAAGCGTTGATCCTGAGTTTTGGCAGTCATTTGAATGTTGAGGATACAGCAGAGGCCAATTTAAAACGATGGAAAGTGCTGGCGGATTACGCGCACAGCAAACACATTGGCATTGGTTGTTACTCTTTGTTTAGTTCAAGGTCTATCAACCCGGAGACTGATGTGATCGACCCAAAAACCGGCAAACCCGGGGGCGCTTATTTTGGCAATGCGCCATGTTTTGGCAGTAAATTTGGATTATGGTACCGCGATAATATTGAGCACTTTTTTACCAGAACCGGTTTTGATATTTTTGAGAATGACGGCCCGTACCCCGGCGACGTTTGCGCTTCCACCGCGCATCCGGGCCACAAAGGGCTGGAGGATTCGCAATGGCGGCAGGTGGAGATCCAAAAAAGCCTTTACCACTGGTTGAACGAACGTGGCGTGTACATCAATGCGCCCGACTGGTATTTTTTAGACGGCACCAACAAAACTGGCCTCGGGTATCGCGAAGCAAATTTCTCGCTGCCGCGGGCCGACCAAAAACTGCTGAACCGCCAGAATATTTTCGACGGCACCTGGGGCAAAACGCCCTCAATGGGCTGGGGCTTTGTGCCGCTTACTCAATATGAAGGCGGAGGCCCCGAAGCTACTATTGAGCCACTTTCGGAGCATCTTGATGACTACCGGCAACTGATGATGCAATACTACGGCGCCGGTGTACAGGCTTGTTATCGCGGACCGAGGCTGTTTGATAGCGAAAAAACGAAGGAAGCAGTGATAAAAGTGATCAGCTGGTACAAAAAATACCGGGAGATACTGAATTCAGACATTGTCCATTTGCGCAGGGCCGATGGCCGGGATTGGGACGGCATATTGCACGTCAATCCTTATCTAAAAACAAAGGGTTTAATGATGCTCTACAATCCAAGTAAAGAAAAAATAACCCGGACGATAAAAGTACCCTTGTATTATACCGGGTTAACTACTTTGGCGCAGGTACGCGAAAAAGATGGTGCTTTTAAAAGTTATAAACTAAACCGGGATTATTGTATTGATATGACCTTTACCATTGCGCCGGATTCATATACATGGTTTGTGATTGAATAAAGCCCTACCCCAGACGGTCGAAGTAAACGATGACAATTGTAACTGCCGTCATCAAATGCAGCACGATGTGGTTTGCATCCGGCGTTCGTTTGCCGGGTTTGTGCGGGATCAGCTTCACAGTACGTGAAAAAAGGGCTTCATAATCAAAATTGACTTTTGATTGCGCAAACTTTTTAGAGAAATAGGGCAGCCACCATTGAAAACCTTCACCGGTAAACAGGAAGGGGTAATAGATAAGTGGGTACCAATGAAAAAAACCGTGGTTGCCAATGATAACACATAGTGCACCGGTACCCATCAGCAAGCCGTTGGTGCCGGCTTCGAGCAACAGTTCTTTCCGGCTGTATTTTTCAACATCGTTCCAGGGGAAAAGCGGCAAAACGGTTGTTGCCTGGTGATAGATCAGCAGTAAAAGCGTAATGCCAATAGCGAAAATATGCAGCGTCATTGCCGGGGGTTAAAAGGCTTAGGTAAATATAACCAACTGCACCTGTTTTCGACAGGTGTTTTTATTGAAAATTCGATTTTTAAAATCGATATATTTTCTCCATTATTACTCTTCTTACCGACCGATTATAAATGAGTTTTAAAAAATACCTGCTTGCCTGGACCATGGCTTTTTTGGCTGTGTTTTTTGTTTTTGAGACAAGCGTCGCGCAGCAAAAAAAAACGGACTATACAAAATATTATGTAAGTAACGCAGGGGATGACAACAACCCGGGGACGATTGATGCCCCTTTTAAAACGATTCAAAAAATAAATAGGCTTAAGCTGAAGCCGCGGACGATTGTGTATTTTAAAGGCAGCGACACATTTAAAGGAACGCTGGTTATTGGCAGTGATAAAGCAGGTACTGCAACTGATCGCGTAGCTTTTTTATCCTATGGTAAAGGCGTGGCCACGATCGATGCCGATAGCGTACGTGCTATCAGTGTGTACAAAACCAGCCACATCGTGATCCGAAATTTAAAGCTCACAGGTTTAGGAAGAAAGACCGGCAACCGGGAAAATGGTATAGCCATTATCAGCAGTGAAAATATTTGGGTTGATGGACTTGACATCAGCGGTTTTCAGAAATCCGGACTGCTCATCGACTCTTCCTCATTTGTCGAAGCAGAGCTCGTTTTTGCACATGACAATGGTTCGGCCGGCATCACCGTGGAAGGTCGTAATAGTAAAAAAGACTCCAGGGATATAAAAATTATTAGTTGCCGGGCCGAAAACAACCCGGGCGACCCTACCAAACTGGATAACCACAGTGGCAACGGCATTGTGGTTGGTCACTGCACTAATGTTCGAATTGAAGGATGTACAGCCACCAATAACGGGTGGGATATGCCACGCATCGGCAACGGTCCTGTTGGTATTTGGTGTTATGAGGCGGATAGCGTCCGGATACAATTTTGTCTTTCTTATAATAATAAGACATCGAAGGGCGGCGCCGATGGGGGAGGGTTTGACCTGGACGGGGGTACTACTAACTCTAACATTTCATTTTGTTTTAGCTATGGTAACCAGGGCAGCGGCTATTGCATTTTTCAGTATTGGGGCGCCAGTTCGTGGCATGATAATGTGATAAACAATAATATCAGCGAAAATGATGGTACGGTATCCGATTCGCAAGCTGGATTATATGTTTGGAACAGTTCGGGCGACCCCAACCAGTTTTACAATTGCAAGGTTTATGATAATATCATCTACAATAGCAAAGTAGCAGCGATCAGTTTCTCAGAGAAAAGTGCCAATAACGGGTTTGATTTTCAGCACAACATATTCGTGGGGAAAGATTCGCTCATAAAAGGCCGGGATAGTCTGGGTAAATGTCGCTTTGAAGCCAATGATTGGTGGAGTTTGGAAAGCGGCTTCAATATTTATGGTATGAAAACCCTGCAGGCATGGTCAGATAAAACTGGCCAGGAACAAAAGGAAGGCAAATTAGTAGGGCTCAATCTTGATCCTAAATTTAAAAGCCCGGATATTACAAAGTTCACTGATGTCGTGCAAATGAATTTTTTTACTGGATACCAATTTTCAGAATCGTCCGCCTTAAAAAATATTTTTGGCGGGGAACTTGAACAAATTAAATTTCTTAACAGGGGTGTTCAGTTCTGATAAAAGAAGTACCACCCTCGAATGCAAAACACCATGAAACGCCGCCAATTTATAGCCAGTGCCGCAATGATCGGAGCCTCCATCCACCCGTTCGTAAGGGCCTGGAGCAAACCTTCGTCATACAGCGGCTTGAAATTAGCGGGTCCAAGGCAGCCGGTGTTTATTTATAATAACTGGTCGGCGTATGATGAGTTGTCGGACAATAAGCCGCAAACGGAAGAGTTGGCGATGAATGAGCTGGCAGAAATCATCCGATTGAAAAAGAGCGGTGTGCAGATAGATTATTATGTGATGGACGCCTTTTGGTTTGACCTGTGGGGAGGCTATCGCACCTGGCATAAGCAGCACTGGCCAAACGGGCCGGATAAATGGCTGGCCACCTGTAAAGCGAATGATATCAAGCCGGGAATGTGGTTTTCCACTAACCTGATCGCCACGCAAAGCGGGCGGTTTTTGGAGGTAATATCGGAGTGGAAGGACTCGCTGGGTACTGATCCTAACATCATGTGCCTGTTTGATGGTGGTTATTTAAATCATTTGGCCAAAACACTGCAAATTTGGTACGACAGGGGCGTGCGGCTGTTTAAGTTCGATTTTGCGTATTTCGAGGCGGTTACGCCGGCTATGAAGGATAAGTTTACCAAAGAGCAGGTGTTCGAAAAAAACCAGGTGGCCTTTATGCAAATGCTGCAGGCTTTCCGCAGGAAAAACCCCGATGTGCTGATCACCGGTTACAATGGTTTTGGGGGCGACATGGAAAACACCTACAAGCCCTTTGATAAAAAGATAGACCCGCGCTGGCTGGATACTTTTGACACCCTTTATTGCGGCGATCCCCGTTTTTCGGACGTGCCGATGATGAATATCTGGCGCTCGGCGGATAATTACTCCGATCACCAGGTATTTGCCTACCAGGCGTACGGGATGCCGATCAGGCGGATTGATAACTGCGCCTTTATGATCGGCAAAACAGGCACCTGCTATTACCGGGCAAACCATTGCTGGAAAGGCATGCTGATATTAGAATTGGCGCGCGGCGGCTGGGTAAACGTTTACCACGGCAACCTGGAATTATTGAGCGATGAGGATGCCAGCTGGTTTGCCAAAGCACAAAAGATGTATCATGAGTTGCAGAAAGAAGATTCGACCATTACGTTTGGTTCGATACCAGGTAAAGGTGATCCTTATGGATTTAAGTTGTCGTCGTCAAAAGGTACTTTGTGTACGGTGGTTAACCCTTCCCAACAAATAGCGACCATTTCTTTGCCGGTCGGCAATAAACCTGGTTCAAACATAATTTATGCGGACGGAGGCTTTCGACCCCGGGTTAAAGGAAATATTCTTACTCTTGGGCCCGAGCAATTGGCAGTAGTTGGTTATGACGAATATGCCGATTATTTTGAAAACAGGGCTGAGCTATTTTACAATCTGGGCGAAGATAAAACCATAAACATCCCGCTTTCTATCGAAAAAATAGACGCGGTTTTTGCGCTTACCGGGAAAAATACCATCCAGGGGAAAGTGACGCCCATGGCCGGCAAGGATGTCAGGATAATTTTTCAGCAATATTATAAAAACGGCGACCCCTGCCGCTCCTGGCCCGGCGCGCCGCCGGACGGTAAAAAGGTGAGCGAGGTGATCCTGATAAAAGTAAGCCAGGATGGAAAGGAAGTACCGCTGCATATTGAATATGATAAAATGATATGGAGCGGCTTATCATGGGGCGCAGGAGAAGTGAAATCTGGAAGCTTTGACGCTGATAAGCCACTTGATATACAATGTATATCATTTGAAAAAGATGAGTTGAATTTTAAAGCGAGTATTTACGCAGTTGGCTATTAGTGTTTTTGTAGAGACGCAATATTTTGCGTCTCGGACCCGAATGATAAGAGGGAAGGCAATGGCCGGCTTCCATTTCGCCCAATCAATCCATTCCGGAGACGGAAGATATTGCGTCTCTGCTGAATTATTATTATTAAGTGTCGTTTTACTTAAGGAATTAGTATTTATGCTTGGCATTGCGTTCGCCTCACCCCAAACCCCTCTCCAATGGAGAGGGGCTTAAAAAAAGCAGTTTTCCGCTGCGCATCGAAGTCCTTCTCCTTTGGAGAAGGATGGGTGAGGGCTTCGCTGTTTAGGATGAGGCGAAAATGCTCAGGAGAACCCTTAAGTAAACGACACTGAATTATTATTAAAGCTTCTGAAAGATGAAAAAAATCATATTTGTTATCCTTTTAGCCTTTGCCGCAACGCTCCAACTTTCGGCACAAACCAACTCCGGCTTTGCGGAAGGTTTTAAAGGCTGGCAAAAAAAAGGGCAGCCGGCTAATTTCGGCCTGGCAACAACGGGTTTCCGTCATGGGCCGTATTGTGCACGCATAGGCCCGGGTAAGGGTATTTTGCAAACGCGGATAAACGTCGGTCAGCTCAGCATTATTCAGTTTAAAGCTTACCTGAAGACCAGCGACAAAGGCGTAAAGGGAGTTGCTTTTATCAGTTTTTATAATGCGAAAAACCAATTGCTGCTAACGTATAAAAGCGCCCCCATTGATACAACCGAATGGACGGAGACCGGCAACTACACCGAAACGCCCGCCGGAACAAGTTATGCGGAGATCGGCGTGGAAAAAGAATCTGCCGGCAACGGCTATATTTATGCGGACGATTTCAGCGTGGAAACCAACATTGGCGCACCAAAAGTGAAGCACACGCCGCTTTGCAATCTTGACCAGTACATGCGGCCTCTCTGGCGGTCGGACACGATCTATAATGAAACCGTTTTGCTGTTTTCGAAAAACGGAGGGCCACCCACCGGAAAATTACTGTACATGCCGGATCGAACCCTGTCGGTCAAAAATTTTCGCGGCGACACTTTGTATGATGAGGTCACTGATTATTCGCTCGATGGCAATGTGCTGACATTGCCGCCAAATTCGCGCGCGCCTTTTCGCGCCGATACTTCGTTCAATCAAAAAGACATTAACTGGTATAACACTCAATCGCAATGGATAACGGTTACCTATACGCATCATGACCAATGGGACGGTCCTGCGCCTGCCTATAAAGGCAGCATGATGCCCCGAACTATGACGCTATTAAGGGCGAAAAGGCCCCTGCGAATAGTCGCTTTCGGCATGAGCATCACGCGCGGTATGGATGTAAGCAGCTATGATACCGTGCCGCCCTATATGCCCACCTATGTCGACCTGTTTGCCCGGCAGTTGCGTAAAGCCTATCATGATAATAGTATAAAACTGATCAACGCCGGCCTGCCTGGCTCCTGGGTAACCTGGGGCGAGCAATATGCCGATAAATATGTGAACCCGCTGAAGCCTGACCTCGTGATCCTTGACTTCGGCATGAACGATTTTTGGCGTACGCCCCCGCAGGAGTTTAAAGGTTATATGGAAACCATCGTTAAAAAAATAAAGGTTGCTAATCCCAATGTTGAATTTATCCTGCTTTCCAATATGGCTTTCGACCCGGACTATGTGTTGGACAGCGATAAATACAAATCCTTTTACCAGGGTAACCTGGAAGGCTACAGCAAAGTGCTGAAGGCGATGGAGAGTGAAGGCATGGTTAACCTGGATATGTACAGCATCAGCCAGGCCATCTATAACAAGAAGAAGGCGAAAGATTGCCTGGTTAACCCACTGCACCCTAATGACTATATGGCGCGCTGGTATGCACAGGGGCTGGCCCAATTACTGATAGATCATCTTTAAATTGCCGCTTGAAATTCTATGATTGATAGTGCAAAAATTTAGCGCTTGCGTTGTGAATATCGCAACCATTATTGCTTAACTTTAAATAGGCTTTCTTTTTAATTAAAAACCAATCCAAACCGATGATGAAACCTGTACAATATACTGGCAGTGACCCGGAGGGCTATACCCGCAGAAAATTTATTTACAACGTTTCGGCGATGGGCGCCGGATTCGTTTTGGCGACGCCCCTGGCAAGCCGGGCAGCTGAAGTGCTTAAGCCGCAGGAGCAATATACAGTAAAGCAGGTGATGGACTTGTTCATAAAAGACGTGCCGGGAGGCGCTTTGAAGGAAACCGTGGACACTTTAAAGACCGGAAGCCCCGATACCATCGTAACCGGGATAGTCACCAGCATGTTTGCCACCGTCGCGGTGATCCGCGATGCGATTGACCTGGGGGCCAACTTTATCATCGCCCACGAACCGACTTTTTATAACCATGCCGATGAAACAGATTGGCTGAAAGAGGATAAAGTTTACCAGTTTAAAAGGGCGCTTTTGGATAAACATGGTATAGCTGTTTGGCGAAACCACGATTATATTCATCGCCTGGTGCCGGATGGCGTAACCATCGGTGTATTGGATAAGCTGGATTGGCGCAAATATACCGATAAGGATACGATCAACATTTTGACCATGCCGCCGACACCGCTAAAGGAGTTGATCCGTCATGCAAAATCAAGGCTGATCATCAATAAAGTGCGCTACGTGGGCGATCCGGATCAAAAATGCAGCAAGGTATTGTTTATGCCAGGCGCAGCGGGGGGCAGAAGGCAGATACAGGCCATCGAACAGGTAAAACCCGATTTGCTGATCTGCGGCGAAATACAGGAATGGGAAACCGCCGAATACGTGCGGGATGCCCTCGCAAAAGGAGATAATATATCACTTGTAGTTTTGGGCCATATTGCCAGCGAAGAGGCCGGATCGGAATTTATGCTGAACTGGCTGAAGGAAAAACTACCGGGCGTAAAAACTACGCATGTGCCAACTGCTAATTCGTTGTCGTTTATGTAAGGAGGAGAAGATTTGTCAACTTTCTAAAAGTGACAAATCGAATTCGATCAAATCCTGCTCAACTCGAATTTTCTCAGCATAAAGCTCAGCACAGCCAACAAGCCAATGCACCCCGCGATAAGCACGGTGTAACCCATTCCGTCATCCATACCGCCAAAATAATCTGCAATGGGCGCCCGTTCAAGATTGATGTAGGTAGCCAGGAAGAACAGGATCTCAAAAAGTTTCTTCCCGCCGCTCAGCATGCCGGCGGCCACAGCAAAAAGCACAATAAATATCCCGCCCATTATGATGTTCAATCCGGCTGAAAAGTGGCCGCCAATTAAACATCTTACCAAAAGCGGTGACGCCAGCGCCAGCGCCAAAATTATACCTGCTAAAATTTGCGCGGGTAACAACCTGGTTAATGGTTTGTAGGAAGCATAGCTAAAGTAGTGGATGCGGTTTGTTTTCTCCTTGGTTGCCAGGTCGCTCCAGCGTGCTACCTGCAAAAACCAAAGGCCGGGTAATATCATCTGATGGGCGATGGATAAAGGGGCGATGGCTAAAGCGATCATTCCCCCCAAATTGATCAGCCAAAGCCAGCGCGGGCCTTTCCTGATCAGCATCAGCAATTCGGTTTTGATAAACGGGGCTATACCGTAGGCGGGCGTAATTGCCGGCAATTCCGAAAGTTTGATATCGTGCAGTGGTTGTACGGGTACAATTATGGCTGTCAACTTTTTCCTGGTTTTGGACTTGAACCTTTGTTTGATATCAAAACGATGAAAGAACCTGGACGAAGCCAAAACCAGCAGCAAGCTGCCAAACATGTATAACAGCCGGGCGCCGATGACGGCGGCTGTCCAGGTTATTCCGTTGAACACGAAGGTGCTGCGTGGATTTCGATGCCCAAAAATATACCCCATGGATACTTCATTATTTGTGCTGTCATAATGCTGTTTTACCGTTTCGTGCAGGGCAACAGTTACGGGTTTAACGCCAAAAACATCCAAAGCAGGCGCAATAAACAGCTGCTGCGACACGATAAAAGTGAAGAGGAAAAAGTACCCGATGTTCATTAAAATGGTGTAGCGGTATAAAAACACCTCGGCTACCACGGCCAATGCCGACACAAAAAATAATGAGGGGAGGGTAATAATGAGGTAGGGCAGAATAAATTGGCTGACCTGGAAAGGATAACCGGCATGACGGATAAGAAACAAGCCGATGCTCATTAAAAAGGCCGTTGCAGCAATGCTAAGCAGCACCAAAAAATTACTTACCGTTTTGGCCAGCAGGTATTTAAAATTACTGACGGACGTAGTAGCGATGATCATGCCTACCCCCGTATCCGTATCTTTTTTAATGCCGCTGTTAATTAAATAAAAGCCAATCATGCTCAAAAAAATACTGCACATCATGGCAGTAACGTAGCCTAACCAAGCCGAATTTTGAACGCCGATGTAGTTGCCGGCCCGCACAGTGGTGTATTCAGCATTAGGCAACGGAACAAATGAATAGGCAAAGTACAGGCTGATGGCCAGCGTAACCAGGAAGGCATAACTGCGCGTGCGTTGTTTATAGTCGGAAACGACGATTTGATAAAACTCCCCCATGTCAATTATTATGATGGGTAAGAAATAAATACGCATCCTCCAATGAAGCCGGTGATGGCGTCGACCCAGGCGCAGGGTGGTTGCTGATATACCTGGCCAGCACTTTATCGTTTTGCCTGCTGGTGTTTACTACCAGGTTTTTTGATTTGAAATCACTAAGCGCCGAATTTTCAAGCAGGACTTCAAAAACTTTTCCGTCCACCTGTTTGATGATTGCCGCCTGCGTGCCGGTTGTGATGAGCGTACCGCCTTGCATAATGGCCACCTCATCGGCTATGGTCTCGATATCCGATACGATGTGCGATGATAAAATAATGATGCTGGTTTGCGCGAGATCGGATATTAAATTCCGGAAACGCATGCGTTCTTCCGGGTCGAGGCCAACGGTCGGTTCATCAAAGATCAACACCTTTGGGTCGTTCAACAAGGCCTGGGCAATGCCAATGCGTTGTTTCATCCCCCCGGAGTAGGTGCCAATGGGCAATTTTGCACTTTCGGCCAGGTTTACGCCTTCCAGTAGTGCCTCTACGCGTTTCCGCAGGCCGGGGCCGCCAACGCCTTTCATCGCAGCGATATATTCCAGGAATTCGTAAGCATTCAGGTTGGCGTAAACGCCAAAGTCCTGTGGTAAATAGCCAAGCACTTTGCGGATATGATCAGGGTCCTTTTGAATATTAGTGCCATCCAGTTCAATGGTGCCGCTTGTTGGCTGGCTGATGGTGGCAATTATTTTCATCAGGGTTGATTTGCCTGCGCCGTTGGGCCCCAATAGACCGAGGATACCGGTTTCGATCGTCAGGGAAAAGTCCTTTAAGGCGTATTTGTCCTTATTGTACCGCTTGGATATATCTTGTATTCTGATCTTCATTGAATTGTGATATCGATAACGGTTAGACCGGTATGGGCGGATTACGTTACGCCGGCGAGATAGTTTATTTAAATAGCCGGATCTTTTTTGGGTTGACGAGGCCAGTTTTATTGGTTTTCGGGCGTTCATTTGGCGTTCAAAAATGAACGTTTTTTGACCACGGAAATTTTTTTCGATGCTGTTTGTACCTGTTTCGCACCCGTTTCGAAGGCGTTTAAGGGTGTTTCGAAGGTGTTTTGAAGCCGGTTTGATACCGGTTTGAAAGGGCACAAACGCCCGTAGGGGCGACCCTTGTGGTCGCCCGGAACTACCCAATGCCAACCGGCGCCAACAGGCCGATGATATAATCGCCCATCGTGCAGACCACGGCAGGGTAGCCGCGAGCGGGGCCCCTATGGGGATTATTCAACAAAAAGTGTCAACTTTTTACAGGGTGGACTGTCAATTTTTAGCAAAAAGAGTGTTCAACAATGTTCATTTTGTATCAAAAAAATGAACGCTTTTTGGTGAGGTATTTTGATGCAGAATATTTGGTCAAATTAATAAACGGCTTATTATCAATTAAATATAACCAATTCCTACTTAACATAATAATGTTCAAAGTGTTCAAAGTGTTCAATTTTCGACTCGCTTGAACAGTTGAACACTCCGGGTTTTGTGCGGGGGGTGGGCTAAATCGAATAGCAAGCGCCCGTTAACTATTTGTGCTAATAAAACTTAATTTAGCGCTCCAATTATAATGACATGAAAATTTTCCTCCTTACGGCAGTAACGCCGCTGCTATTTACCAACCTGGCAAAAGCGCAGCAAACCGCACCCAAAGTCGACACGGTTTTTTTTGAAGATTTTAACGAAAACACGCTCGACCGTGCCAAATGGAACGTGGAAATTACAGGTAATACCGTAAACGATGAGCAGCAGGCTTACATCGATTCGGGCAGTACCATCTACCTGGTAAAAGGGGCTGAAGCACAGGGCGCCAACGGTGCATTAGTACTAAAAGCGGTGTACCATCCTGGTTATACCAGTAAAGAGGGGAAAAAATATGATTTCCTGTCAGGACGGATAAACACACAGCATAAATTAGAATTTACTTACGGCACTGCAAGCTGCCGGATGAAAATGACCGGCGGTGCAGGTTTATGGCCGGCATTTTGGGCGCTGGGCAATGGTCGCTGGCCGGATTGCGGCGAGATTGATATGATGGAAACCGTCGGCGATGCATCCTGGTTTAGCAACGCCATGCACGGCCCCGGCTATTTTGGCAATACGCCATTGACCTACCGTTACCATTTTCCGCAAGGAACGGATGTTGAGCAATGGCATGTGTACTCGGTTGACTGGACGCCTGATAGCATGATCTTTAAAATAGATGGCACGGTAACTTACACGGTCACCCGGGCAATGGTTGAAAAATATGGCCGCTGGGCCTTTGATAATCCAAAATTCATCATCCTGAATTTTGCGCTGGGCGGCGGCTACCCCAACGGGGTGAATAAAATAAAGGCGCCTTATTTCGGCATATCGCAGGAGACCGTCGATAAGGTCAAAGCCGGGAATGCGAAGGTTTGGGTGGATTGGGTTTTGGTGACCCGGCAATCTAAATAGATCATCTATAGCGACCCAATGTCGTTTACTTAAGCGTCCTACTGAGCATTTTCGCCTCATCCTAAACGGCGAAGCCCTCACCCATCCTTCTCCAAAGGAGAAGGACTTCGATGCACAGCAGAAAACTGCCATTTTTAAGCCCCTCTCCATTGGAGAGGGGTTTGGGGTGAGGCGAACGCAATGCCAAGCATAAATACTAATTC
>Ga0068856_100001257_pt1 | contig 26661 bp, 34 predicted proteins | sample KBSCornC62_FD_66595 | JGI IMG/M metagenome (GOLD analysis project Ga0068856, IMG submission 66595) | Corn rhizosphere microbial communities from Kellogg Biological Station, Michigan, USA - KBS Corn C6-2 | ecosystem: Host-associated > Plants > Roots > Rhizosphere > Soil ... | reverse complement strand
CATTGAATGAACCTGAGGCAGAGCTCGTCATGCTCACCTCGATGCCGATGCTTCCAGATGCGGGGCCCACAAAAGTAGCCGTATAGGGCGCCCAAGTATTCGCTGAACTCACCGGCTGGCAGTTCGCAGCAACTCCGCCCACGCGTGCGCATACCTGCACGTTCGTGAGGGAAGTTTTCACCCACATCGTGGCCTGCATATTTTGTGCGGAAATCTGGGTAGTGGGCGTTACATCCTGCGATAACTTCGACTGCTGGGAAGACGCCGTAACTTTGATGGATTGCAATCCATCGGTGAAATTTACGCCGTCTGCCGAACCCGTCCCGCTGGCCACGGTCCAAATGGACCCGGTGGGAAACGCCTGTCCGTTCGAATCCTTGAGGTAGTTCGATCCTACCCCACCACCGCCAGACCCAGAACCGATCGCCTGGAACGTGGAGCCATCGTTGGCATATTCCATTTGGTTTGTGGTCGTATTGAAGCGTACGGAGCCCTGCGAAGTCGAGCCGAACTGGACGGCCTTATTCGCGGAGCTTCCCGGCTTGTTGACGATGAGAAGATCGTCGCCAACTTTCGCGGCTCCCGCGAGCTGTGTGAAGAGAAGAGATCCGAGGGCGAGTAGTGCTGTAAACCTGGTATTGAATTTCATATCTATCTCCTAAACGGGCTGAACTACGATGTCGGTGATGCGGAGCTTTCCAAGGTAATTGGCTCCCAGCAAATTGGGCGAAGTGAACTTCACCTGGCCCACCGTTCCCGTAGTGGTTATCGACAAAACGACGCCGGCGTCGTCAAACGTCGAGGGAAACTGCAAATCCCACGTCGCCGACTTCGGACGCCAGACGAGAACGAGATCTCCGAACTCAACAAGCTCTGTTGGGATATCATCCTGGAGCGAAATCATGAGCTTGGCCTTTACGCCGATATACTGGGCGGCGTCGAAAGAAAGGCCCGGAATATTCGCCGCGACCGCAGTGTTGTTCGGGATAGCGAATGAAATATCCTGCACCTTTACGGTCGACAAGCCGGACCAAGTACTACCGTCGGTAGATACTTCAAAACGGGCCCTCGCGGCGTTCCATTTGAGTTTAACGAGCCCGTTGGCCGTGAATCTTTGAGCAGAAACATCGCGGCTCAAATCGTCTGTTTCGTCAATATTTCCGCTGATGAGTGTGATCTGGCCGCCGGCGACGGTGATCAATCCGAGTGAAAGCGTGCCTACAGTCTTCGTGGGAGCCACGGGCGTTGCGCTCGCAGTGCCTGGATTTATTCCGGCGGTGCCTGTGTCCAACTGATCGAGGACCACGGTATTTCCATCAATATTTGACACAGTGGAGTTATTTACGAGCGAATATGCGAGTTCAATTCGGTCGATTCGGGCGTTGGTTGGGTCGGCCGCGGAAAGCGTTAGGTTTTGCTGGGCAACCTCAACCATACGCCCGTTCGGGAAGATAACTAGACCGGCTGAAATCTGAATGCTGAGACCCGATACTACGGAGATATCGCAGCCAAGAACCACGCCTTGAGTGTGCAGACTCGTAAAGTCGGATCGTAAATTCTCTAAGTAATTTTGCCAGGTAACGAAGTCCGCGGCTTTCCAGATATAGCGGGCGAGGGCAGCAAAATTCATTTTTCCAAGCATCAGTTACTCCAGCAAAGTGTCGATGTCCAAAGCGTTCGCATCCAAGAGCCAAAAATTGGGGGGAGCAATTACGTAGTGAACCGACCCGGCTTTCTCGATATTCGTCAATTCTTTATCGAGCTTTTTCAGCAAATCGCTGTCCACCGGGGAATTGAAAATTACTAGGTAAGTTTCGGAATCGAGAGCCTGAGTGGCACCGCCGAAAATTGTGTTCACGTCCAAAATAGAAACATCGAGCGTCCAGCCTCCGAAGTAGAGGTTACGGATTACAGTCGGAGTGCTACCGACGATTGCCTGCGCAGCGGCGATTACGTCACCAACGGTCATCGTGAAACGTTTGTTGATTTTAATCAGGAGCTGGGCCTTGCGCGTGTCCAGGTCAAATTGCGGTTTGGTGAAATTGAAATACGTTTTCTCCCACGAATCGATACCATCAGCATTGCAGGTCTGCGGGAAGGTGTTTTCTTGAACCGACCGGAGGGCAGCATCAAGCCTTACGAGCTGGCGAGCGATCACTAGATTCATGATCGTATTGAAATCCGAATCTGGGCCGATCGTCGATACGTCCACGATATCGCGAGCGAAAACCGGGTGATCGGTCCTCTCTAGCATCTCGAAATAAAGCTGCTCTTTCGTGCTCATTCTAGAGAGTTCCCGTGGTGAGCGTTCCCGGTCTTTCCAGTTTGTAGTTCGGCACAGTATAGTCGGGGCCGCCGCCGGAGAAATCGCTGCAGCGACGCTCACGGATCAAGGTCGAATAGTTTTCGTCAATGATGCGCTCTACATCACTCGGGCTCATCTTTTGCTGCGGAACCGCGGAATAGATGTAGATCTTGATCAATGCTCTGATTTTCGGATCGATCTGAGTGCGAAGCGTTTCGTCATAGAGATTGTAACGGAAAGTTACGTTGAAATCTTCCTCAGTTGGAGCGACCACTTGCACATCATCCGTCGTGGGGTTTCTAACTAAAATATATGCGAGAACGGCGGCAACTAAATCCACGCTGGGGAGACGAACCACGGGCAAGCCAGCATTCACCGCTGCCGAAATGTCGGTTGTACCGGCCGTGATCACTACGTCTACTGTACCGATACCGCGCGCAATTTTAATTCCGGTTGCCGTTACGACATCAGAGGAGGCTTCTCGCGCCCACGCTTCGTAGGCGGGAATATTTCCGCCACTATTTTCATCTTGATCATGGGCCTGAATGCGCGCGAGCATTTCGGCGGGCGTCTCAAGATCCCGGCCGTTGGCGAACTGAGTTTGGTTCGTGCCGGTGGCCGAGATACCCACGATCGGAGTAATCAAATCGAATTCTTGTCCGAGCTGATCGAGATCTTGCGCGGCTCCGGTAAGTAGGCTTTGGAAAGTTACGTCCACGTACCCGCCGGTTACTACGCCAGAAGTCACGGAAACGTAAAGTGCCCCGTCAAGCGCCCGTTTTACCTGTACCCCCGTTCCGAAAGTAGTTCCTTCCACCCCTGGAAACCTTACAACCCCAAGTGACGACGACGGCTGCGCTCGCCCCGGTAGACTACGGGCGGCCAAGTGCTTAACTAGGCCGGTTTCTGACGAAGATGCGGGATAGGTGTCATCGCTCACCTGGCGAAGGCGCGAATAGAACATCGAGATCGACCCGGAATAGGTAAAGGCCTTGATTACTTCCTCGCGCTCAAGATTCGACGCCGCAAGCTCTATGCCTGTGATATTTTTATAGTCCGCCAGCATTTCGGCAACGACTTGCTCGGTAGTCAAGAAAATATCAGACATTCAGTGCATCCTTTGCGATCGAAAGATCAATCGAGATCGCGCGGCGGTTGATCAGGAGCTGCGTAAGCTCGGGCCCGTACTTTTCTAAATAGAAGGCTAAATCTTTTTGAAACTCTTGGAGCTTCCCGGTCGACTGCTTCGCCCGCTGATACTTGGCGAAATCATGGCCTGCGGAAGGAGCGTAGCACCAAGTGTTCTGTCCGAGCGCGAGTTCAATCCTGGCCATAAAAACGGGATGGTCAGATTTCTTCAGCGTGCGGGTCCCCTCCAAATATTGGTACCGGCCATCCTGGTCGATGATATCCATCGGAACGCTCACGTGAAGGCCCCCACACCAGTTACCGCACCAGCTGGGCTAGTGAACGTTCCGGGCTGAATTTCAGCATTTCCCACAAGGTGCTCCAGAACTTTGGTTGCTATCGATCCTGCAAGGGCATCGCAAAATTCGTCTAGCTTGGTAGCGTTTGACGGGGTTCCGAAAAATGCTTCGATCTCGGATTTAATCTCGGGCTTCAAGGCGCCCTTAAGCACGCTCGCCGAAGTAGCCACTTAGTTCCTCATTTCTCCGTAAACATCCGGTCCGAAAGGATTGCGCTGTCATCCACAGGGCTTGACTTCAGGTTGTCGAAGTTCTCTTTGATAGCGACGAAATCCAACTCCAAATCTGGAGGAGACGTCGGATAGCCGAGATTTCCTTCGTGCGTATGCTCGGAAACCTTTTCCGAAAGCTCGGAGAGCTTGGCGAGTACCTCCGAGAGAAGGGTCTTGAGTTGCTGTCCGAGCACGAAGTTCTCCGCCGATGCCTGAGATCCAATCTTGATTTTGTTGGCTGGGTCCACAATCACCATGGCCGGCGATAGAGTTCCATCAGCCCCCACGGCATAGAGAATCGTTTGGCCCACAGCGTTCGGCTCGGGACGCTTCAAATCCAAATGGCTTACAATTACTGGGGCCTGCGAATTCCCGAGTAAGTTTAGAAAATAGGCGTACGTTCCGGGAATTGGCTTCGAGCTCAGTCCAAAGGGCATTGCATGCTGAACGCGATCGGCCGTTCCAAAGGGCACCAGATCTTTCAGCTTAGCAGTAAATGCCACAGCGGAATCGAAGGCGCCTCTGTAAAGTGGCTGTACCATCGAGAGAACGGCGCTCTTTAGCTCTTCTCTATCTACGATTCTCATACGATTGTATCGGGCTCCACGAATGCCAACTGCACAATGGTGCTCGATGCTTCCTGTTTATAGTCAATTCCTACGAGTTTATGCGGGGAATTAATCTTGAACGCGTCGCTCCGAATCGTCCAAATCTGGCCAATCTCGTAGGGAACCAGCTTCCCGGTTGAGCTAACCCAGTAAGGCGAATCAACGGTAACGATCGGCATGCTTAAATTTTGTGAGCTCTTTCTGACCGCGGCTTTCGCAAGCGATTCGATTCGCGCGAGTGCTCCCACATTTCCCGCGAGGCCTACTAGATCCTGAGCGGAATACACCTTGTAGAGCGGCTGGTACATATTCTTTAGCCGCGGATCGAAGTTTTTTTGAATGCTTGAGGGAACGCTATTGTGATTGATCAGCCCCAGACTCAAATTCTCTTCGCCCTGCCAGATCACGCTGACTTCCGTATAGGCTTTCGAGAAGTTTTGACGAACGGAGATGTCGATTACGTTGCTATCACCATAAGAGGAGAGAGTCTGTTTGGTGTCGCCCAAGCTTCGGCTGTCGCGACCGTACACGACCATTCGCCCAAGGCGATCCAAATAAACAATATTTTGCGCAAGCTCGGCATATTCCTGCACCACTTGAGCCCGCTGGGACGTAGCCACGTCCGTAAAAATCATGGGGCCATTAAACATTCCGAGATCTACGATACTGGTGGGCCTGTTCCTGAATTTCAAATAAGTCGGGATATAAGTATTATCCAGCGCTGTGGTCAGAAATTCGCGATAGGTCAGGCCGCTCTGATACACGCGCTCTTTATACGGGAAGAGCATGAGCTGCGCTAATAGGTCACGGCCATTACCCTGCAGCACGTTACCTGCGGCACTCGTTTTCTTTACGAAGTCTTCGATGAACCCGACCCCGATTTGAAATTTCTGCGACCCCATGAAGAAGTAAAACTCTACGAAGTCGTGCGAATTGATATCCACGCTCTCGTCGGCGCCAAATTCTACTTCAAACTCAAATGCGCCGGTGAACCGGCGCATGTCAGAGTTAAAGCCGAGCACGTTCACTTTGGGCTGAATCGAATACTCAACCAGATTTCGGCGATCGATGAACGTTGCGAAAATCGCTGGCCCCTGGCCACTTCCGCTCATAGGTAAACCACGGTCCCCGCCGGAATCGCGAGAATATCGTCGATGAAGGCGTTGTTGTAAAACACGGAATCAACTTGGTCCGCGGTCATCCCGTTGATGAAAAGAACCTCTACTAGACTCATCGTGTAGGGCAGCATGTACGGCGAGAGAGTTCCGGGCTGGGCTACTTTATAGAGATCGGTGAGGATTCCATTGGCCGTAACGATGGCGGCTAAAATATCTGCGGTACGTCCCTGGGTATTTGCCTGGAGGGAATCAGCAGTTCCTTTGAGGTTGGAGATAATATCCGCGAGTGCCGATTGCGCGCCTGCAAAACTATCCACCGTGGGCACGGGAACATTCACGGCGGGCACCAGGCTCGGCGCATCTAAGGGATCGGCGATCTTGGGCTTATCCACCGGAGTATTAAAGTCAGCCGTGGTTTGCCCAGTTACTGGGTCTACCGTAGCGGCGGTAGCGGAAGTGTTCTGCGCAGAAGCGCTCGAAGCGGTTTGATTTTTCCCTACGATGAAGCCAACGATCACGTCGATCGAGGCGATTGCCGAGGTGATGCTGGCCTGAAGAATCCCAACATCACGCAGGGCCGCGATCTTTAGGGTCGTCGGATAATTTACAAAGCTTGCGAGCGTGTTACTGATTGCCCGCGCCGTGAGCGGCGCTTTCAGCACCGTCTGGACGAAGCTATTATTGTTGATCGCGGAGAACGCGTCCTGAAGAGCGTTCTTGCCGCGCGCGCCGGCGGCATTGGCTTCGCTCGACTGAAGATCCGCGGCGCTCAGAATCGTGCTTTTCGATATCGGAGACGCTTTTGCGGTTGCATCGTACCAAAATGCGCTGACGGTTATCGATTCGCCATCCTGTGCGCTCGACTTCTGCGTCATCCCACCGTACATCGCGAGGACCGCGCGCGAGAGGTCGGGGAGAATCAGCTTGCCGGCACTGCCCTCGTTGCACTTATTATAGAATTGCTGGAATTCGTTGAGGTAGTTCGGACCAAAAAAACAGATCTCGGCGGTGAATTTCTCGGCACGGCGGCCAAAATCCTTCACGTCGGACCCGTCGTAAAGCGGCCGATCGATGATCTGCAGGCGCCTCTCGTTCACCTTCTCGAGGCCCATCACTCCGTGTGGCGTATCGACGTTCGGAACGGAAACGTGAAACGTATACCCCTTGAAGGAGCCATCCGTGAAAATGCGTCCGGTCCCGCCCGGGTCGAGCGTGAAACCGTTGAAGGATGGAAGGCTGGGCAGGTTGGGGAGCAAATTCATTTTCTAAAGCCCCCTTGGGTCTCTACGGAGATCGCCAGATTTCGGTTTCGCGACAAAACCCGGGTCCTTCGAGTTCACCTCTACGAAAATGCTCTGCTTCTTCTCATCGGCCCCCTTTAGGTGCTCAATCAAGCTTTTGATATCCTCTTCAAAGCCCCCGCCGGCGAGGTACTTAAAGGCCTCTGACGCCGCGAGTCCAACACCAACCGCCGCAGCTGCCGGCGCCGCAGCCGCTGCCACACCACCCGCCGTGAGGCCGCCTCCGGTTGCCGCCGCGGGCGCCGCACCTACCCCGAGCATGTTGATGGGCACGAAGGCGGCCTCGCCTGCTGCTGTAGCGCTCGCGGCTGCCCCGCTGGCCGCCGCTCCCGATCCGCCGAGACCGAGCATGCCTGCGGCGGTTTTCAGGGCAAGGCTCCCCGCTAGCGCCCCTCCAGATGCGAGTCCCAATCCGCCGGCGAGCGACTGCCAATGCTTCACCACGTCGCCGATCACCTTCGAAAAATCTAGATCGGCAAGGTGGTGGAAGAGTTCAAAAAATGACGCACTAATGTTTTCGCCCGCCCGGATGAGCTTGCCCGAGAAATTGTCGTTGAGCGCTGTAACCGCTTCGTCGGCGGTAACCGTGCTCTTCTCGAAATTCTGAATGCCCTGAGCAAATTTATCGGAATTCCGCAGAATATTCGTCAGGCCGTTCACCGCGTCCTCTGAGAGGCCCGTGCCGGCGAGTAGCTCCTTGAATCCCTGGTCGCTGTAGCCCTTGCTTTTGAAGCGCTCAGAGGCCTTTGCGAGCTGCTGGGTATCGAGCTGGCCGTTCTTCACGAGGTTCGCGCCCATGATTCCGCTCAAAACCGCATTGCCGGCGAATCCGGTGCCTGCGCCCTTGATCAGTTCGTTCACCGCGGCGAGGGATTGTTCCTTGTTCGCCACGGTACTCGCGGCAGAAAGCATGCCCGCGGCCGATTGGTTCGTCATTTTGATGTTGGACATCGCGCCGGTGTTCACGCCGCCGAACCCGGCCATTGCCTCGTCTAGCGTTTTAAAGCCCCCCGTCTTCATCATCTTGGCCAGCGAATCGAGAAGCCCCTTGGTATTGCCCTCGTCGACCGTTTTATTCTCGCTCGTGAGGGTGCGGCGCACGAACTCCGCGACCTGGGAGGCATCTTTAGAGGTAGTGCCGGAGGCGAAATTCGAAACCTGCTTCAGCACGGGCATCGACTTCTCTACGTTGCCCGTGGCCGAAAAAATTTCATCGAAGGCATCGGGAATGCTGGAAAGGGAGGTACCCGAGCGGGCGAGCTCGGCCATCGAATCTTGCAGCTCGTCGATCTGCTTTTTGCTGGCCCCGGTTTTAAGCTGTACGCGAGACATGGCCTCGCCGAAGGAGAGCATGGCTTTCACCGATTGCCCAATCGAGTTCCTTGCGGCGCTCGCGGCTGCCGCTCCACCGCCCACCGTGAGGCCCGTAGCGATATTTTTGAGAGCGCCCTTGCCGAGCTCCTTCATCTCTTTCGCGATCGAGGCGGCATTCAATTTCACGTTATTCGTGAGATCGTCCCAGGAACGCGCATTCTGGTGCAGATCCTTGTTCACCTGGGAAATCGTGGTCTTGATCTCAGTCTTGAGCTTCCGAAGGCCCTCAACGTAGCTTTTCGTATTGAGGCGGTATTCCTGCGAGACTACGTTTTTATCTGCCACACGTTACTCCTGGAATTGACCATGGAGCTCATGCCCGCAGGCCAGTCCCATTACAAGGAACCAGCTCCTTTGGCCCTCGGAAGGACTTGATCCAAAAAGAATCTGCCAATCTCCGCGAGCTGCCAGGTAAAGAGCTCGCTCGACGCTCTTTTTTTTTCCGTCACATCACTGATCAGTGCACCCACTTGGTCGCTCGTGAGGTTCTCAAAACGAGGATTCACCACGCGAAGCAAACTGATATACTGGTCATAGAGGTTCTCGAGCTCCGCCGAAGTTATGCTATCGAGGAATTTCCGTGACGCGTATGGCGTCGATGACACCGTGCACGCGGCCTCAAGAACGCACTTCTGAATCTCTGTTCCCTCGGCGTACGCACGCTGACTCTCGATAGGTACCTTTACCCGAGTCTTGGCGTTGGCGATCGCCTGCCCCTCTTCATTTGCGCTCATCAAGCGGCAGGGAATTTCCAGTTCACCCTGCTTGAGCTTGAGGTCCTGGTCATTCCCCTTCCGCATAAGGGCTATTTGGTCTTCGACCGTGATCGGCTTATTCGCTTTCATAATTTAGTTCCCTGGTAAAAACTAAATTTAGAGAGAGATATCAGCGTTTACGCTGGTACCGTTTTCGTTCACGAGATCGAGGGCCTCAAGGGTGATCTGCTTGTTCGCATCGCCCACCGAACCATCGAGCGTCATCTCCGATTGAGCAAGACCAAGCGCGTTGTAGCGCTCGGCGCCGCACTCGTAGACGAGTTGCACATCCGCGGTCGGATCGGCAATCGCGAGATCGATCTGTGCCTTTTGCTGCTCGATCTCCAGGGTGAGCGAGATCTGAATGGATTTGTTCCCGCGCTTATATCCAGGATCACGCCGGTTGCGGGTCATGGTGCTCACGCGGGACAAGCTCTCGCTCGATTTGAGGTTCGAGGTTTTCACGTGGGCAGTTTCGAAACCATTGATTGTGATAAACGCTCGATCGGCAAATAATTTTTGTGCCATCTTCTATTCCTTCCTTAGCTCAAAGTCACAGAGTCAAAAGTTTCTACGCCGTGAGCTGCGATACCTTTGTTCATAAAGCCGGGCACCACGTTCACGGGAATCTCATAGACCGCAGCAAAGCGGTTTCCGGGCACGCGCGTTGCCGTAAAGTACTGCACGAGTTTATCCACGTACTGGAACATCTCGAGAGACTCAAAGTCCTTCGCGAGCTTAATGAGCTCGGAGAGGAGAGCCTTGATCTTTTGGTCCGTAGCCTTCGCGATGGCGTAGCGAGGCTGCACCGCGGTCGTGTAGGCGTTCTGGCGGTAGTAGTAGAGTACCTGCCAGTCCTGCATGTCGTAATATGCGCCAACTTCGAGATTGTTCACCGTATCGCGGTACGTGGTGATCGAACGGCTAATGTGCACCAGGCCGTCCGAGAGAATCGTGAGAGGTGCGAGACCCGCATCGAGACCGAGCGAAACAGTCCCAGCATCGCCAGTCGTATGCCAGTCGGAGACGGCCGCGGGGGCTTGCAGGCCGCCTACAACTACGCCGTTTAGCGGAAGGAACGGCACGCCGTTCGCCGCGCAAACCGCTGCGTAGGCGGCGGCCACTACGAACACGGGCTGGATCGCACCCGCGTCGCGCAACCAGGGGGCACAAATAACCTGCGATCCTGCGGATTGAGCTGCGGTCGAAGCCGTCGACAGTGAGTTGAGCGTCGCCATGAAGCCAAAGCTTCCGAATTGCGAATTGTCTCCGCGGTCGCTTGCCGAGATGGCGGTGAGGTGGGCCTTCAGGGCAGCGGCGGCCGCGGAAATTTCTAGAGCGTAGGGCACTACGACGAAGGGCATCGGGAGGCCGATATTCGCGGCGAGAGTCGCGGCGAGGTTCGAAGCCGTATCACCGTTGGCGATCGGGATTACCTTGATGGGCGGGAATACGCCGCCTGGTTTAGCGCCCTTAATCGCGGCAACGACCATCTGTGCCGCCTCAGATCCGGCGCCGAAGTATCCCTCTGCCTCCGCTTGAGCGGCCACAGCATCGCCAAAGTTTTCGATTACTACCGGAACGTTCATTGCGGTAACGGTACCGCCGCCGGAAGACACGTGACCAACGATCACGAGTTGATTCTGCGCCTGAACGAGGCCGCTCTGCACCACATCAACGGAAACTTTTACACTCGGGTTACGAGTAAACGTGAAGCTCATTTCAATTCTCCTTCAACTTTTTCGATGGCCTTATCCTTGAGGGCCTGCTCGATGTGAATCATGCTCTCGTAGGGGATTTTGGAAACTTCAAGCACGCATACATCGCGGCCGATGCGGATGATCTTCTTTTCGTAATAGATTGGGAGGCTCAGCCCATTTCGCGCGCGAAGCTTCATCACGTCTTTAGGGGTTTGTTTGGCCGGTAACATAGAGAACTCCCTCTGGGATGATCACATCCTGGTTATCGTCTAAAACTTTAATACTGTAACTTTCCACCCAGCCGACGAGCGCAGCATCGAGATCGTCTGAGAGATCCACCTCTGGATGCGTTTGGGCGAGCCAGTGGAGGTCAAACTTGAAGGGAATCGTGAAATCGATCGCGGGCGCCGTGAGGCCCTGCATGAGGAATAGGCGATCGTATCGAAACTCAATATTCACTCCAAATTCGATGAGCCCGGCAACGTTGGGGATCACGTTGCACTTCGCCGATCCAATGAACCGCGCAAATGCGGCGGCGATACCGCGCTGGATATTGATGTCGCTCTTCGATTCGAGCTTACTCGGCAGAATGATCCGCCCCTTGATCGTCCCGGTCAAAAACGTATCCTGGGACTGGACACTTTCGTTATTCCAGTAGAACTCGATGAGCGGAAAAATGGTCTCGTTGTAGGAGGGCACTTCGTCTACAAAAATGCGCTCACCCTGCGAGCCGAACATTGCCTGAAACACCCGCTGCCCGATCATGTCCGCCTTAAGGCGCGAGAGCATGTCGGCCCCAACGAGGCCGCCCGTGATCAACGCGAGGGGCGCAAGAACGCGATCGCTAAAATTAGCCATTGATCACGCTCTCCACCAAATGGGCGATTTCGTCTTTGTCGGCCTCGCGAAATTCATCAAATGGACGCGGAGGTATCGTAACGGCGTGCGCAGGAATGGTGATGCCGCGCCCAAATCCGTTTTTATTTTCTGGAATATTCACCACCCCACCAAAATTCTGAATTGCGGCGTAGGGCACGTGGGTTTCGATTTTCGCGGAGTTTTCGTTCGTGACGACCTCTTTAAAGGCATTGCCCGGGCCCGTCTCGGGCGTGAAGGATTGGCGGAGCGCATTTGAAAGAGAGAGAATCTTAGAGGCCTTCCCACCGAACTCCCGCAGCTTCCAAGCGGCATAACGCGGACTGAGCGCCTGCCACTTTGTGGGGCTGCCCTGCTCCTGAAAAACCTCCAAGCGCTGCGAAAGCATCAAAGCGGCTACACTCGCCATTGCTTTGCGGAACGTGCTCGCCTCCACCTCTTTAGGCTCCGGGAATCGCATGTCGCTGAATTCGAAGATCGCCACAGCTCTCCCTAAAAAAGCGGAACGTGGGGATCGAGAATAATCTCGGTCTCATTATTGGCGCGCGCGAGCCCGATAGTTTGCACGGGATCAAACGAGCCGACAGAGAAGGAATTGAGCTGAAATCCGTAATGTTTCTTGGGATCGAGCAGATCTTTGATGTGGCCCTTGAAATCGATGTAATGCACGTCGATATATTTCTGCGTGCTTTCGATCACAAGATTCCGCGCTTTGTCGAGACCCAAAAGGGAGCGGATGCGCGAGATCACCGCGTTGAGCGCCTTCTGCTGGGCGAACTTCGGAGCGACTTCAAAATCGCCAGGGGTGGTAACCTGCAGGGGCACGACAAAGCGCTCGCAGAGCTGCGCCTCGAGATCACCCACCGCGCGGTCCACTAAGTCCTGCTGCTGGTCATCTGTGAGGCCCGTGATGTTCTGCTCATCCAGGATATCCTGAAAGCGATCATCGGATATGTACTGGCTGTCGATCGACAAGGCGCGCCCCCTTTTTACTAAACAATTTTAAACGAAACTTTTCGGATCTTGAGCTTCTCTATCACTTCCGCACTTACCGCGACCTCTTTACCAAGGTCGAAATGGATTCCGCCGGGCATGCTCATCGAGAAATCCGGGATGATCTTTACGAGTTTCTGAGCGCCGGCTACCTCTTGCTTGGCCGCCGGCTTATCTTCTTTTTTCTGATCTTGCTTAACGTCTGCCATAAATTTTTCCTTTGCCTGGTAACATGGCAAGGGGGGCCGTCCTTCCCTGGTCAGCCCCCCTTACCGTTTTCTCCCCAACCAATACCAGGACCTGGGCGAGGAGAACTTTTTAGTGCGTGGCGATCGTGAATACGTCGTTCGCGCGAAGGAGGTTCGGAGCTCCGTTGAAGCCCGAAACTACTTTTACCCAGGGGCTCTCACGCTCTTCGAGACCTTTTTCGTCTACGAAGGTGTAAGGGCCGATGGCCGGCTTCTCGATAGTAGCCGAGGGGTCGTTCAAGTTCTCGGTCACATCGAACTCACCGAAAGCGCCGTAGAGCGTTCCGCCGAAATCCGGCACAACAAGAATCTTGTCGTTCGGAACGAAATACGAGGCATCGCCGAGCACGATCTCGCCGCTAACAAGACTCTCGTCCTGCCAGTGATCAGCCACGATCTTGATCGGAGCCAAGTTCGGATAGAGGAACTTGGCGAGTTCGTTGATGTCGTTGTTTTTTACGTTCATGTTCTGCAGCACCTTATTGATGCTGGCAGACGACATCATATCGGCCGCGGTTTTCGGGTTCATCACGAATTCTTTGATCTTGTATTTGATCAACTTAGCGTTCGTGGTTTGGAGAGCCCACAAGTCGGCCAAGGGGGTCGACGTTGCGTAGTTCGTCCAATCCGAAGCCGCCGTGAGAGCGTTCCCGCCGGGAATTCCGAAATTGAAAGAGATGTTCTTCCAATTGTAGAGTCCGGTGAAGAGCGCGTCCCAGTTGAGCTTGTTCATTCGGTTTTTCATGCGAAGCTGAAGCTTCATGGCCGAGCGAGAAAGCTCGTCCAGCTCACCGGCGGTTACGCCAGTCAAGCCACGCTCACCAATCGAACCGTAGCGGCGGAGTCTCAGGAGATCGCGCTCAGTGAAGAGAACGTGCTCCTGGTACGAACCCGGATCGAAGTAAGCGGTTTTCGAACTGCCCGCGTTGATGGCCTTACCCCGTTCGTTCAGGGCCCGTTCACCGGTCAACCCGCCCATACCGCTCAATTTTTCATTGATCAGAATGGCAGAGGGCATCATGCGCATGGGCATGAGCTTCATCACATATTCCTCTCCGGGCTTGGAGAAGATTTCGTCAACTACGGCGTGGATGATCTGGCGCTGACGATCGCCGATGATTCCTGCAAGTGCGTGTTTCATTATTCTATTCCCTTTCCTTAAACGAGACGGATTTCGCCAGCGTCGATGGTCTTACCGGCCATAGCCGCAAGAGCCGCCGCCGTAACGGTAGTATTGGCCTGCAAAAAGAAGCCTTCGAAGTAACCAACGCCGAGTGCATCGACGCCAGCAACCACGGAGAGCTCGTCTTTCAGGATTCTTCCCGCGCCATTTGCCAAGGCAAGCACGGAGAGGGCCACGCGAACAACGCCGCCGGCGGCGAGATTGCTAGCAGAGTTGGCGACAAGCGCGCCCACACCAGTGGTGGGGTTGAAGGCGGCGATGGTACCGAGAGCGTTACCAGCCGAATCCTCGATCACGTCACCCACTTGGAACGGCACGGGGCCTACGGCCACGGACTGATCAAGCGTAAATGCGGTCGAGCCCGTGGCGAATGCGCCGCCAGTCTTAACTACGCCTTCGGTGTACGGACGGAATTTGCCAGTGCTAACGATTTTCCCCATCAGGGTGCCGCGAGCAAGGGTGAGACCTCCGCTGAAATTTCCGTCAACTACGCCGGAGGTTTCAGCAGCGAGATTCTCGAACCGAGAAATCAACGCCGGGTTTTTGATAGTTGCAAGTACGTTTCCCATCTCTTACTCCTCTTCCTGTTCTTTATCGTCTTCGGCGAGCTTCTTGAGGTGCTCACTCATTTTTTTCATGGTGTCCATGCACTTCTCGAGCACGGGGCCCATGCCCTCTACGCCTTTCATGGTCTCTTCAAGGTCATCGAAGCTAAGTGCTTCTTTGTCTTTTTCGCCCTTTTCGCCTTCAGGCTTTTCGCCCTCGGCTAGCTTTTGCTTTTCGATCTCTTCGGCAGAAAGTTCCTTGCCGTCCTTATCTTTGGGCTTCTCCTCGCCCTCAGCGAGAGTGACCGAGCGCTTGCCAGACTTCTGGAGAGCAATCAGATCGCGCATGATGGCAGGGTTGTTCCCGTTAAATTTCGGGGCGGGAGTACCAGCCTGGCCGTGAACCGTGAAGTCCGCGCTTACCGGGCGAGAATCGTAGGCCGAGAGAACGGTCTTGAGGGCCTTAGGATCGAGAGTGGCGAGCTCAGCAATGTTGAGTTTTTTGAACTCAGCAAGCTCGAGCTTTCCCTTCTTCACGAAACCTTTGAACTGGGACGCAAGCGCCGCAGTTTTTAGGGCCAAAGTTATAGCTTTAACGCTATCCATGGCCTTTTGAATCTCGGAGCTCACCACTTCCGCGTTTTGCGAAAGGGCAACGCCCGAGGCCTGTTTGATCGTCTTCAGAGCTTTCACGCGTTTAACGAGACTTTCGTTTTTCGCGGAAAGCGCAGCGAGTTGTTTTTCCATCTTTCCTTCTCCTTGTGACAGAACTTGAGATCGCCTCGCAGCCTCAACGGCAACGAAAGAGACCTCGAAAATCTCTCCGGTTTCTTCATCGAAGCAGAGCGATACCTGGGAATAGATTCCCTGCTCGACCTTCTCGATTGCATCCGACGTGTCGACGCGGAGATCGCCATAAAGGCCCGAAAGGGTTTGCCCGGTTTCCGGGTCTACCCAAGGGGCCACTACAAGTCCGGGCATCAAACGACCCTGGATGTTGTCCACCGCGCGCATGTGGTCCAACAGGATCGGAGCGTAATCGTTTTCGTTTTGTGGGTTCGCGCGCTGTTTATTATAGTGCTCTGCAATTAGCTGCAGCTTGGCTGGGGTCACTTCCACGGGCCCATACAGGCCCTCAAAAGAACCTTCGCGACAGATCAAGGTCTTTTTCTGAAGTGGGCCGTCCTTCGCAGCAAGCGAAACGGAGCAACCTTTGATATTTAGCTTTTGCTCTTTCATTTTCCGATCACCCTCTTGGTTGGCGCTCCAGCGGAATTGTCGATGAAATTGAAAATCATGCCCAACCACGCGGGAGTGGCGTAAAGCTTGCTTCGTTCATCGACTCACTCTTTTGGATGATCGCTCTATGCGACGGTAAAGACGAAAACAGCGGGCGCTGGATTGTCCGGCACCATTTATGAAATGCGGGCATATATTTCCTCTCGCCGGCCTTGCCCATAGGAATGCAGAATCCGTGGCGGTCTTCGCAGATTTTCGAGATCCGGCCGTCCGTAACCGCGTAGAGCTCGATCCAGTCGGCGGCGGTCTGGCTCGCAAAATAGTCGTGCCGCGTCGTATTAAAATAGTTGGTGGTCTCCGTGCGCAGAATCCCTTGCGACTCGGAGTCCGTAGATACCAAGGCCTTACGAAGATATAGCTTTACTTCGTCCTCTCCATGCTCGCCCGCGAGCCAGCCGTTTGCCGCGTTAGCAAACGCCTTGCGGATATTGTGGAGGTAATTATTTTTCGAGTCCTCGATATACTCGCGAAGGCGATCGGCGAGCGTAACCGCGCGCTTCTTTTTGTACTGCTCCGCCAGGTCGTCTCGGCGCCCTGCAAGCGCCACGCCGCCCTCGAGGGGAATCGTGCTCTCGATAGGCATATCGATCGGATACTTTTCCCAAGCCCCGAGTTTGTTTTCGGGGCTCACTTCTTGGATGCCGTCGCTAATTCCAACGACTATTACGTGATCCTGAAATTGCTTGAAAACTTTATGCAGTCGCTCATCAAGCTGCTTGTCGTGAGCGTCAAACGGATCGAATTGCGGTAGCTCGCCGTCGAGCGCGGCGTGCATTTTAGAAACGAGTCCTTCGGTTTTTTTACGATAGACCTCACGAAGCTGGAGCTGGTACGTGAGCGTTAGGCGATCAAGTGTTTTCCGCTTGTGGACGTTATAGAGCGCCAAGCTTTAAGTCGCCCGCGTGCGTGAGGGGAATGCCAAAACATTGGTGGGCGCCTGGGCCATAACCGTGGGCGCTGCAAAACCGCGGGCCTCCTGGACACGCCTGGAATACGCTGCCACGTTTTTGCACTTTGGACACTGAGAAATTGACGGGTAAGTGCGAGCATCGCGCATCACACTGCTTTCAATGAAGCCCTGGCCGTCGCAGCCCGTGCATTTCTTCATAGCGCCTCAACCTCCTTAGGCTCCGGTTCTTCTTTATTAGATTGACCTGGGGAATCGCCGGAGGGTGGATTGTCTCCATCGATAACCTGGCTGCTTCCGCCGAGATCAAAGCTTTTGTCGAAATCTTTGGGCAAGCTCATGGCCTGGCGCATGTAATTCATGTCTTCGGGAACGTGCGTCTTCATGATCCCGCTGGTAGTGAGCGTGCTGAACATCTGGGCGAGCATGTTGCGCTCTTCCGCCGTTTGCGGGCGCTGCTTGAAGGTTCCGTAGCCGCCCTTTTGCTCCCCGTAATTCGCTCGGATGATCGGCTCGATCATGTCGTTAATGATGCACTGGCCGAACTTCGTGGACTCGGATTCGGAAACCTTATCCACGATTTCAAAATGCTTGTCGCCCAGCGCGCGGCTCCCGGCGGAGCCATCGGTCATCACGAGGGATGGCAGTAGAAAGGAGCGGAAGATTCGGATATCGAGGTTATTGAGGACGTTGAGGTAGCCGTCGAGATTTCCCGCGGCAGGTAGCATCGTGATCTTGTATCCGTCATTCTCCGTGTGAGTAACGATCGCGTCGTCATTTTCGCGCTGGGATAGGAGGTTGCGAAGTGCCTCGGTGGGAGTTACTTCTTTTGTGGAGCCGTCGGGGAGATTTACTTTCACATTTTGGCCGCCTTTTGGCGCCGTCCCCCAAACGATTCCGTTCGCACTCCTCTTCACGGCCACGCCCATTTGCTTCATCGTGTACTGCTTGAGCTGCCAGGAAAGATGCGCAACCCGAACCTCGGTCTTCCCATACGGAGAACCGAACGAGAACATGGGCAGGTTCGTCATATGGATAACTTTATTGCGCGGGATGAAAACCATTCCGTATTGGTAGAGAAATGGAATTCGATACGGGAGCACGCGGTCCGTGGGCGTGGTGAAAGGGTTCTTCACGCGATCGCCGTATTGCACGCCAAATAGCCGGCTGTTCGGATTCGAGAACTGCGTTTGCTGGAGCACGAACTGGATCACGCCATTTTCGGTGATCTGGCCCGTGGAGTCGCATTTGAAAACGATCGTGCTCGGGTGGTAGGTCGGAAGGCGCACGGGTACTTTGCGCATCTTCTCGTCCATGGCCATGCAAATCTCGGAAACCGAGAAGCCATAGCCCTTGCAGGAAAGCATTGCTTCCATGGACTCGTTCCACGTCGGGCCCTTCATTCGCTTTAGGAACCCGTTCACGAAATCAGAAATTTCGGCGATCTCGTGGTGGTAGTCCCCGATCTTCGCCATGATCATAAGAATTTTAAACTGCATGGCGGAGGAGACGGCATCGTCCGTCTCGATCATCCGCGAAATAATTCCCGTGCCTACCGAGGAGGGATCGGTAACGTAGCTGTCCATTTGGTAAAACAGGCGAGGAATCGAAGTTCCCACCTGTTCGCCCGACATTTTCTTTACCGATTCGTCTTCGTCGCGGAGTTGGTTGAAGCGATCCCAAACTTCCTGCGGAACCTCAAAGTCTCTCATCTCAGACATGGAATGGCTCGCTTTCGACGCTGTAAATTTCGTCCATACCAGCCGCGGGGCAATTTTGGTTCACGTAAGTGAGCGCTTTGACCATATCGATATGTTTTCGAGATTCTGGTTTTTCTAGCTTCATTTGCCCACGCGCGGACGAGTACTTGGTCCATCCGCATTGCCTTTCGAACTCGGCCCACTCTTTGGAGCCATCGTTCCTGAACATCTTTATCGACGAAAAGTTCAGACGTGCCTGGAGGTCGAAGCAGTCGGCGGAAACGCTGGCGGCCGAGGCGGTATATTTGTTCACGGTGCCTTGCCCAAAAACTTTTTCCATGGCTTCTCCGATTTGGCGCCCGATCCCGATCGAGTCGATCGTTACCTTGCCGATTTTCCAATACTCTAAGGTCTCTTTGATTTCTCTTTCCTGACTCGGAAGATCGGCGCCCGTGATCCATTTCAAGTTCACGATCCGAATAATCGGGAAAAGCCCGTTTGAGGCGACGATGGTGGAGACCTCGTAAATCCAGATGACGGTGGAGTCGGTCTGGGTATCTTCCTCCCCTTCCATCATGTTTTTTGGATTCACGTCCTCGTTGCCGCCTGCGATATCAATCAGGGCCTCATAGCGGGTGCCCGGGCGCGGCTTGAGCTGCCGCTCGTGCTCGGAATCGAAGAGGCCCCGAATATGCGCATCAGATAGAAACCGGCCCTCGGCGCTCACGGGGATCAGCCGGTACTGGGTTTTCATGATCGGGTGATCCCAGCCGAGCTTATTAACGCGGTCCTCAACGTGCGCTCGGTACGGGGGGTGAACTTCTGCCCAAACGTCGCAGGGGTAGTAGAGATTCAATTCTGGGCGGCCTAGCTCCTCATTACGCTTGCGATACCACTCGATCGTATCGTGCCCATCGCTCGCCACGCCCCAGAGCAAGGTAGCGGCGTTTGTGTTCGCCGTAAAAGGAGCGAAATCCTCGTCGAACTTGGCCTTTACGACTTTGTGCGCCTCGTCCATGTCCAGACATTCGGATGCGGTCGCGCCCACCACCTGCGCGTGAGGGCCCGAGGAGATGAACTCGATTGAGGCGTTCTTTAGGCGCCAGATATACCCCTCCTCTTTCGTAAGGCGGGCCTTTCGAAAGAGCGGGTGGTGAACGATGTTTTTGGTATCGAGCTTCAGGATCTCCCGAAGGCGTTTTTTCGAGTTCACGATTTGCGGGATGTAGGTTGGAGCGGTGCGAATCCAGGAGCGCATCTCGGGCGCATTCTGGCGCCGCCAAAGGTGCCGGGCCTGGAGGAGCGCGGATACTTCGTTCTTCCCGGTTTGGCGGGCCGAGAGGATAGTCATCACCCCGCCCGCGTGCGCGCCGACGAATTTCTCGATGCGCTTGATCATCTCGGGCTGCGGCCCCCGGAGCGGCCGCTTCAGTACGGCCACGGACTCAAAAAGCGGGTCGCGGCGGCAGCGCTTATAGAGATCTTTAGCCGTTGCCATCGCGCTTGAACTTCTGGAGCTGATCTTTCAGCGTTCCATGCGTAGCCCGTTCGGATTTCCGCTCTTTAGCCGACGGCGCCCTCTGGCACTTCATGCACCGGAGCTTGTCTACGGCCGCGGCGCGATTGAAAATTTCACGGCATTCGATGCAACGAGCGGCCACTCGGAACCTCCCGGCTTATACAGGGCTTTGGATCAAATTCGTGATGCGAAGCTTGCCCACGTAATTGGCGCCGGCAATGTTCGTTGAGACGTACTGAACTTGTCCGCCGCTCGTGATGCTGAAAGTGATCCCGGCATCGCCATAAACGGACTGGAAACGAATATCCCAGGTCGCGGACTTAGGCAGGTAAACCAGGTGCAAGATTCCCGACTCCACTAGCTCGGTGGGCGTATCGGTCTGCCGCGAGATGAAAACGTTCATCATCGCGTGGATATAGGTAGCGGAGTTGATCGAGAGGCCGGTTACGTTAGCCGCGGAAGTTTGGTTGTTCGCAAGAGCCATGGAGATAGAAGAGCCGCCCCCTCCACCACTCGCTCCGATTTCCTTTACGAACGGCGATCCGTTATTGCAGCCAAGAAAAAGCCGGCCGTCATAGGTATTGGCGGCAAGCTCTCCCGCGGCGAGACTCGACGGTACGTTTCCCGTCGAGGTGTTTTGCTTTACTACGATCGTGTTGGCCAATTTTTCCGCCCAATCCGATTAGTATGTGCCGCCGCTGATCGTTACGCCGTCAACCGTGCCGCCCGTGATCGCAACGGCGCTAGCGTTCTGGGTCGCCATGGAGCCGAGGCCAAGGTTTATTCTCGCTGTAGATGCGCTCGCGAGATCTGAGAGGTTGTTAGCGGCCACGAGGCGAGCCGAAACCTGAGCCTGCAGCTTTCCAATCGCAACAAGGATCGAATCCGTAGCTGCAACCGCCGTAGCGGTGGCGGTCGAGAGTCCCGTGAGAACCGTGGCAAGCACGCGCGCGGCCGTGAAAAAGAGGTTCGTGCTGCCTTCTGTTACCTGGTCGGAATTGTAGTCGCCGCTCTGAGCCGTGATCACGCCGGTCCGGCCGAACACGCTCGAAACCTGAACTGAGTTATCGATGTAGTCCCAGCCCGTTGCGAGATCGCCTCCCGCGTTGCCGTCGTACACGATCCAGTCGCCAACTTTGAGAGCGTGCGAGGTACCGGTGAAAGTACCGGCGGAACTGATGATCCAGTATTGGCCAGCCGTCGGCGAAGCGGGCAGGGAGCCGGACGCGGCCAGCGTGCTTACGAATTTAAGCGAGCCGAGCACGGAGGCGGGAAGCTGGCTTACCGGAACCTTTCCCGATCCGTCGAGAGATGCCGCACCATTGGCAGCGCCAAGATCGGAGAGCTTGCTCGAGGGGATGCTCGGGATATCTGCCGCCACGAGGGACCGGAAGGTGGGGGCAGCGTTACCGCCCGAGGACGGACCCGAATATACGGTATTCGCCGCTTGCGATCCGCCCGCGTTACCAACCGCGGCCGTAACGAACGCCGTGGAAGCGGCGTTGGCAGAGTTATCGCCTGCCGTTGCGGTGGGAACTTGGGGCGAGACGGAAAAGGTTTTTACGCCCGCGATGGTTTGGGCAGAAGAGAGATCGAGAAATGCGCCCTTCCCACCGATCGGGATGATCGAGGTGGCGACGCCAGAGCCGTTGTCCCCGAAGCCATAGTAAGTAGTGTTGTCGTTTTCGTTATAGGCCAACTCCCCGCTCGCAAGAGAGGAAGGAGCGCCCGCGGCTCCAGTTGCTACCCGACGTTTAATTCTAAGAATGCTGCTCATTTAAAAACTACCCCCGTCAATAATTGGTGGAACAGAACCATCTTGCCCCGGAGGCCCCTGGACACCTTGCGGCCCCTCGGCTCCGACAAGCCCGCCGTATGGCAGGCTATTCCAAGACAAAATCCCATTCCCGACCTTGAACTTCTCCGTGTCGATCTCGACTCCCATTTCGCCTTCCGCGAGAACAGGATTCACGGACGCCCATCGGGCCGCCGTTCCTCGTCTAAATTGAAGCTGAACGGACATAGGCCCCCGTAAGTTCCCGGCCGTGAAGCGCGGCGCTCAGCATGGTTATCGATGAAAAGTGAAAACTTAGAAGGTGCACGACGTTGATCCATCCGCGGTCTTCACCCAGCTCGAGCCGTTGCAAACGCATAGTAAGTAAGAGCTCGTGAACGAAAGCGTTCCGTTGTTCGCTGCCGCGCATGCGGGAGTGGAGCCCGCGCCTCGCACCCCAATTTGGAGCACGTCGGAAAAGTGGGCATCCTTGAAGCGGAGAGAAGTTTTTCCAAGCGGCGTGGTGTTATCCGCGTAGGGTTCTACCGTTCCATCCTGATCGATCTCAAGGCGCGGGATTAGCGTGGTCGAGCCGTTCGACGTGGTCTCGAAGAGCATCGAGGAGCCCGCGTGCCCCGCAGCTTGGTTTTCCGTCGCTACAACGCCGAAGCCCGCGGCGAAAGCGCCGTCTGCGCTACCGGTGTAACCGTTGAACACGAAGCTTCCGAGGATGTCGCCAGCTAGGGCCTGCGTTTTTGCCGCCAGTGTGCCACGGGCGCGCTCAAAGTTGATCGATGGGCTATTGGTAGCGCTGGCCACCTGAGCGGCAAGGGAGAACGCATTCTGGCTGTTGATTTGAACCGCGTTATTACTCGACGTGGTGAAGACGCTCAATCCCACCTTCGTATCCGAGGCCTGAGAAGAAATTGCCAAATCGGCCGAAGTCGCGGGATGCGGGCCCGGGCCCACCGATAGAGAGTGATTAGTTGTATCAAAAAAGAAGTTGGTATTGTCTTGGGTGAATCCGGGGCCTGTGGAAATCGGAACCGATCCAGCTGTCAACGTGGGGATACCTGGACGAGCGGCCAACTGGTCGAGAGCCGCAGCTACCGCGCTTGGTGCCGGAGACCAGTTCCCCGGCGTGGCGGGACTATAAGGAACGGACGCTGCGTTGCTGGTGTTCGTGCGCGTGGTCGCGCCACTCAGCGTATAGCCGATCGGTAAGTTCAAATCCGCGGTAAGCGCGATCGTGCCGACCGTGGTGAAGGTACTATTGTACGTCGTGCCAGAAGTGCTGAGCGTAGCGTTCTGCCCGTTCCCTTGTGTGAAAGAGAAGGCCCCGCTTACTCCGCCGCCCAAAAAGGTCAGATCGGAGCCCACTGCAGTTCCCGTGGCCGCGGTGACGCTCGAGCCCCAGGTAGAGTTGAGGGACTGAAGTTCGGAGCCGGTTAGGCTCGCAGCGCCGAAAATGAAGGAGTTTTGGATGTAGAGGAAGTCGCCACCATTCACTCCGCGGCCCGTATGGGTGAACGATCCGGTGACGAAAACGTCGTCGAGCATGAAGTTCGATCCCGCGGACCCGCCGAGCGCGGCGAAATCAAGATTTACGCTCGTGCCCCCGCCGAGATAAACGCTTTGAATCCCACCGCGGCCGTTCACCGTCCAACCGGAGCTGACCTTGATGGCCTTGCCGGAGGGCAAACGCAGGTAGGAGCCCACGTCCGGGCCGCCGCTTCCCACGATCCAAGTATAGGGCGGAATTAAGAGGTCGCCCGTTTCCTGGTCGTGCCGGCCGGAAAGCAGGTGGATCGTCCAGTTATTCGTCGAGCTCGGAGAGCTGACCAACGTGAGCGCGTATCCCACGGTTTGGCACGGAGCCGCCACGCTGCAGCTCGCGGTGTCGGAGCCGTTGCGGTCTACCCATAGATCATGCCCGGGAACCAATGTGGCCTGCTTTGCCGCGAGCGCAGTGCTAAGATCCGTTTGCGCGGAAAGTGTCCCCGTGATCGAACCCCAAACGCCCCCTCCCCCGCCAGCGCCCGCGAGCTTTCGAATGGCGGTAAAAACCGTATCGGATGAATTTACGGTGCCCGTACCTACGGTAAACCCAGTGAGCGGCGCCGTGAGCACTCCGGCCGGAGTGACAAAGCCAAGATCGTTCGTGAGCTGACCCACAGAGGTCGGAATAGTCGGCTTGCCGAGGAGATCGCTATAGGCTCCCGAGGTGGCAACCGAAGAAAGGCTCGCCGCATCGGCCTTGGTCGCCACGGTGGCGGCGAGACTTTGAAGCTGGGCCTGGCTCGCGGGTGGGAAATATTGGGCCCGGGCGGAGAGCGCGAGAAAGAGGAGTAGAAAAGTCTTTACTGCCATAAATTATAAACCCCGCCCTGGAAAATGATCGTGATCGCGTCCATTCCCAAAGAGCTATTCAAGACGGCGTTCCCGCCATCGATATTTCCGATCACAGTTACCACCCCTGCCCCTCGGCGCTTGATTTTGAATTCGAGGCCGTCGTACCCCGCGGGAAGCGTAAAGTTCACGGGCCCGGAAGCGTCCGAGATCACCGTGCGATCCGTAACCAGCAAGGTATAGTCCGTGCTTTTCGCGACCACGTTCCGGTGGTTCACCGCGAGTAGATCAAGCGCTGCCTGCACGTTAGTTGGATTCGCAGCCCAGTCGAGAGGCGTGGTGGGCGAAAATGCGGTTTCGGCGGCCGCGAGCGAAGCCCAATCGGTATCGAAGTCGGAAGAGCTTTGCTTTTGGAGAACTTGAAGAGTCGTCCCACCGGCCGGAAAACCCGCGCCCGCGTCGCCTTTAGGCCCGACCATTCCGCCATATGAAAGATCGTTCCAAAGCGCCGAGCCGTCGCCAATCTTGAATTTCTTCGTATCGGTCTCGAGGCCTAGCTCGCCGTTTGCGAGGAGAGGATTTCCATTTACCCAGTTGATCGCTGTATCGCGGCGAAATTGAATTCTTACGGCCATGGCTAAACGGTGCCCCCATCAATCGGCGGCACTCCGCCGTATACGGAATCGGCCGTACCGCCATCGATATTGCTAAATGGATCACCGGTATCGCCCTTGTCGCCCTTCACGCCCGGAACTCCCTGAATGCCTTGGATGCCCGGCCGCCCTTGAGGCCCAGGGGTTTGGAGCACAATTTCCGTATCACTGGAGCTGATAACGACAGTGAACGTGCTCATGCGCGCGTAACCTCGGGTGAAACGTTCGCGATGCCTTCGATCACGCGGTCCACTTCACCGCCGGGAATCAGCACCTGCACGTCGTAAGCGTATTTCGTGATCCGCTTGGTCACGCCGGACGATTTATCCACGGGGATTGCGAGCGTATCCGCGGGGCTCATGGTCATGAGCACCTGGCCTTTGGCCGTGGTTTGGTCTTGAATGGCGAAAGTGAAGGACGCGATTACGTCCGGGGAATCGTAGCGTTTGCGGATTTGGCCGGTAAAAACCCAGCCGGTGATATCCACCAAAGCGTTAGAGGGATCTTTGAAGGTAAGAGTGCGCTGAAAGGTTGCGCCCTGCTCTACATAGAGATCAGAATTTCCTGCCGACATGGTGAGAACCTCTAGGGGTTCTCGAAGAAAAATGACGGTTAGTTAGAGAGCGTTCACGGCTTTTAAGGCGGCGAGGCAAATTGCATGGGGGGCGGTATCGCATGTTTCGCGAAAATTCTTTTCCTTGAAGTAGTGGTGATAAAACATCGCTGTCCAGCGGGTTGGCATCCCGTCGACCTGGAACTGAAGCTCATGAATTCCAAATATCTGGCCCACCAGCTCCCACGCCGCCTCGATGTCGGTGGAGTACGGCTTGATCATCGTCGGATTTTTAAACCAAAGGCTTTCATTGCTAGCTAATTTAATCCCCATAACCTTCTCGGCCACCAACGCGTCCAGCTCTTTTCCTGGTTTCATTTAATTTCTCCAACATCAGGATCTTTATAGCGGCAAGCATCACAGAGCCAGCGCCACACGTCAGCTTCAATGTTCGTCCACTGGTAATCGCCCTTCAACTCGTCGCAGCCTTCGCAGTGGGTTGGGTGCGGCCGTGTCGGCTCTTTCGAAGGAGGAATTATCCCCATTTTCCGCTTCATTTTCTTGGAAAGAGCCATCCCCTACCCCGCGCTGCGTTTCTTCATCGTCCTACGCGTGACCGGGGCTAGGTCTGCTTCGAAGTTATTCGTTAAATCGAATTTACCCCGAACGCCGGCCATGTCCTCGACCATGATTTGCCGACGAAGCATCTGCTTGAGCTTAGTCTGGTAGGGCAAAAAATCCTTCTTCGCGAGCCGCTTGACGGCATCAAGGAGATCTCCCTCTAGCATAATGGAAATTCGCACGGATTCCTCACTGGGCGACACCGGGCCGCCCACCAAATCTTTCTTCCCGTATTTAATTTTTTTATTCTTCATTGTGTAGTTCACTCCAAATTTCCAGAATCTCTTCGTAGCGCCGAGCGATCACCTGGGTAATTTCCATTAAGTCTTTTTTGGTGAATCCCTCAGACTCCATAAATTCCATAGTTATCAAATTAAATCGAGCCTTACCGCCATTGCCCTCAACGTGGCAATGCGGCGGATTGTGATCGCGGGCATTCACCTTGATCTTGATGCTGCGAAACTGATCGATGAGTACCATATATATATCGAGTATATAACATTGCAACTCGCCGCGCAAGTTGTCGAAATGCCCTATTTACGCGGCTTTAGGCGCTTACCAACTCGAAGGTAGTGAGTGAG